>Ga0302253_1000044_pt1 | contig 158738 bp, 149 predicted proteins | sample AAG_RA_Trp_MG_FD_193537 | JGI IMG/M metagenome (GOLD analysis project Ga0302253, IMG submission 193537) | Enriched activated sludge microbial communities from anaerobic digester in WTTP, New Holstein, Wisconsin, United States - AAG_RA_Trp | ecosystem: Engineered > Bioreactor > Anaerobic >... | reverse complement strand
ATCGATGAACGAAAGATCGGCGGCCTCGGGATCTTCCTGACCCGTCAGGTCATGGACGATATACAATACCGGTATGAAGACAACAAAAACGTCCTCATCCTGACAAAAAAGAGATCGGGGTAAACCGCTTTTTGCGCTTTCAGGGCTCCCGGTCAATGTCCTGGATATAGGCGATCCCGATCTTCGCCTTCCGGAGCCGGGTCGTGTCGAGGAGGTGGCGCATGTCCACGAACTCACCATCCGTTACAATCTTTTTTACCTGCGTGTTCAGGTCAAGGGTCGCGTCATAGGGAATATTCCGGAAGACCACGCCGTGGTTGTGCAGGTACATCTCTTTTCCTGCACCCTTGTTTAAGGGATTTGCATAGTAGAGTGCGTCAAGCGCCTCCGGGCGGAACGACGAGAGATCGGCGGAAAGATCGATCCCCACACCAAAGCTGACCAGCGTGTCGCCCTGGTACGATGTCCCGGCATCCGATGCCATCCATTCATGGGTCCGCGAAGGAGAGAGGATCGACTCACCTTTCGGGAGCGACCCGGCTACCGGTGCCTTTTTCAGCCCGGAACTGGCGAAGCCGGAGATGACCCCCCACATGGTCACGGCTACAACGCCCCGGTAGGTCTTCACCCGCTCTTTTGCCGATGAGAAGATGACACGGTAGATGTCGGCAATGGAGACGCCCTGCGGATCAGCGGCGTCAAGGGTAAGGTACTCGTTGAACGGGCCGTCCAGCGTGATGTTGTACCCGGTGTAGACCGGCAGGTCACCCCCGGTTGCGGTCCCCGGTGTCAGGAAATCGGGCGTGCTGTGGCCATCGGTGGGGAGCCAGACCATCGAGCCGTAAAGCGTGATCATCTCGCCCAGAAGCGGGATTGCATCTTTGACATCGGCTCCGAGAGCGCCAAGGCCGAGTGAATACGTCACCTCAGAGAACTTCTTCACCTTCACGTCCGGCTCAGTGATGGTTGCATGGAGCACCTTGTCGAGGTCTCCGGTAACCCGGAGGACCGGATTTTTGGTCATCCACCCGGGCTCAATGGTCAGGCTGACATTGCCCTCGATGATCTTCTTGTAGAAGATCTCGTTGAAGAGCGACGGGTTTTTCCGTTTTTTGCGGAGGTCCTCCACGGCCTCTTCCGTTGTCGGGTACAGGGTAAAGACCGTGGTGAAGCCGGCCATCTCCAGCACCTTGTAGGGGTACTCCCCGACCGCCGCAAGCGCGAACTGGCCGTTCCTCCGCTTCAGCTCGCGCTTTAACCCGTTGAATGTCCGTATGCCCCCGCTGCTCAGGTAGGCCGATCCCGAGAGATCGACCACCAGTTCCTTGTCATCGTCATTGAGTTCTTCCCGCGCCCACTCATCGAGCTGCCGGGCCCCATGGGCATCGAGTCTCCCGTTGACAAAAAAAACAAGGATCCCATCCCTTCGTTCGCTTCTGGCTTCCATGAGATTCGCTTCCGTTTATGGAGTTATTACGTAAAGCCACTTATAATGGTGAGGTACTGGGAAAAAACCGGAGGGAAAAATTCCCGCATCACTCCTGAAGCGTTTATATTTCCGCGCACCGGAGTACTTCTATGGATTTCTCCTCCGTCCGGCGCATCGTTACCTTCGTTCTCGTACTCCTCTGCGCCATCCTTGTTTCCAATACCCTTTCGAATATTATTATGGCGACTCTCGGCTTCACCGGTATCTTCGGGTTCATCATCGGCTTTGTGCTCTACGCGGTTTTCTTTTTCGGGGTTTTATACTTCTTTGAGAGGTTCTTTGGGATCACGATCTTCCGGTTTGGGGGGAGGTGAACAGGGTTTTCGGTCGGAGGCATACTGCCAGCCAGGTTCGCGGCCCCGGGGAATTTCCGGATGAAGGAGGACATAAATTATGTCACTATTTCAGGACAGAAACTCTGGCTCTCAACACGGAAAACCCATTTCCTGATATACTCGATTATCTCCTCAAGAGATCTTCCCATCATCCCTGCCCCTGAAATCTCCCTTTCGCTGGTTACTCTTTCTCAGTGTAAATCCCCCCAAAATTAATCTCCCCGCAAATCGCTCCTTTTTCGAATCGGAGCCCATTTTAAAAAACCAACTTTTGGAGAGTCGTACTTTTTCGAGAATTACCGTATGCCATTTTCAAAATCTCCTAAAATTGAGGATATTTTTCCCGGATGGGGCCTATATTGCGCTCCAAAAACAGCCTAATTGGTGCCTTTTGGATGAGCGACTACTGCCGGAACGGCAGTAGGAGCTAGAGAAGAAGGCCGGGGAGGCCTTCTTCGAACTGCCGATCGCCATTTTTTCTGCGAATGAGCACACGATATTGCCCAGGAGGCGCCGGTGATCTGGAGCACACCGACATCCGACTGGACACAAATTCATGAGGAAGAGAAGAATCCGCAGGATTCTTCGAAGTCTGGTTACATTCTGCTTCGAAAATCCCTCATCCGGAAAGGATTTTTCCTCCCATCCCCCACCCACAGCTCGTTCCGGAGAGAGATCGCCCGCCAGAATGTAGCAGAGGATCTTGAAAACACCGATAGTACTTTACAGTATTCTCAAAAACATGGCATCGCTCAAACGGTTCATTACGAAATTTGATGACAAGGTAGCACAAGGCGAGATAGTGGTATAGAGTTCCGCAGAAATTCCCCCTAGCGTACACCAAAATTAACAAAAATATTAAGGCGGGTGTCAATGAGGGGGATCAGCTGAGAAGGAACAGACCATGATAATCAAGCAATCCTGTAGGGAACTTTAATACTACTCTTTTTATTGGGGGGCATCCAACAACCGGATTAGAATTGTTCTGTGAAGCACCATGAGCCCGGGAATGCCAAAGGTGAAATACCTGGAATCGGAAACCGTGGAGCTGAAAGCATCCCTTGCCGAACTGGATGCTGCCCTTATTGATATCTGCGCGTTGCTGAACCACCGCGGTGGCAACCTCTTCTTTGGCGTTAGACCCGATGGCCGTGTGATCGGACTCACCGTCGCCGATTCTACATACCTGAAGATTTCACAGAAGATCCGACAGAAACTCAAACCTGAGATCATTCCGGAAATCCGTGAGCGGGCTGAAGATGGCAAATCCATAATCGAAGTGGTCATCAGCGAGGGAACGCACAAACCCTATTTTGTTGACGGTGTCCCGTATATCAGGAGTGGCAGCGAGAGCGTGAAGATGCCACCAGACATTCTCACCCGCTTGATCATGGAGCAGCAGGGATATGTGTGGGATCGCGATATCTGTGTTGGTGCGACTCTTGATGACATCGAACCTGCCCTCGTGAAAGCCTACCTGACCCGGGCCCTGCAGGTCCGGCATATCGATCTTGACCCGGATACGTCGGTCGAGACTGCCCTTGAATCCCTTGAACTACTCAAAGAGGGAAAACTTACCCATGCTGCGATCCTTCTCTTTGGAAGGTACCCCCAGAAGTTCATTGACACTGCAGAGATCCGGTGTGCAAAATTCCGGGGCGACGATGTGACCCAGCCGTACTCGAATATGAAAGTTATCCGGGGTGCGATTGTTGCCCAGATTGACCAGACCGAACAGTTCATCCGGGACAACATCGCAAAGGCCGCATGGATGCCCAAGGAGAAATTCGAGCGGGAAGAGTCTTGGGAGTATCCACCGGATGCCTTCCGGGAGGCGGTCATCAACGCGGTCTGCCACCGGGACTACCAGTCATCTGGGAGCGTGCAGGTCAACATCTTTACAAACTCGCTGGAGATTATGAACCCCGGATTGTTGCCTTCGACGCTTACCATAGAATCACTGAAACGGCGGCACAGCTCGAAGCCGAGGAACCGTCTCATAGCAGAGACGTTGTTCAAGATCAAGTACATCGAAAAGTTTGGCTCCGGTACGACAAAGATGATCCGTGTCTGCCGTGAACGTGGGGTGCCGGAACCGGAGTTTATCGAGCAGGATGAGGATTTCGTGGTGACGCTCCGGCGCTCTTCCGTGAATGTTCTTCTCGACCAGCCTCAGCTGCTGAACGGGCGGCAGAAGCAGGCGATTGAATACCTGAAGACCCATGAATCGATCACTTCCGCCGAACTAGCTCAGCTTGCCGGGTGTGCTGATCGCACCGCCCGCCAGGACCTCAGTAAGTTGGTTGAGTGGAATGCCGTTGAGACAAGAAAAGAGGGAAAAAATACCCGGTACCTGTTGCTTCCTGCGTTCCGGCATTTCCCCGTCTAGGTGGGGAGAGGATTCCCGGTAAAAACCAAATAATCTGGGATTTTTTCCAGATTGCACGAAGAATTCTTTGTTTTCCCCAGGGGGTTTTGTCATCGCGGCATGATTGCGGCACATCGCGGCATTCCACGAAGGTGCCAGGTATTCGCCCTGTGCGGGACATTGAGCCTTTTTTGAAAAACGGTGGCAGAATATTCGAGATCGTTCCGGCATGATTGCGGCACGTTCCGGCATAAATGAGAATACCGTATTGAAAGATAGAAGAGATGGCACGGGAAGGGGAATTCTGATTTTATTAGACCAATCCACTGACACAGGCAATATGAGAGCCGGCGGGAGTAATTCTCACGGAAAATTCCTTCCCGACCTTTTTCTTCTCAATATACTTCTGACCTTCAAGTTCTTCGAGATGGGACCGGCTAATCCGGTTCAGTAGGGACCGCCTCAGCTTTGATTTGTCAAGACCTCGCTTTTCTTCGGGTTTGACCTCGAATCCATGCACGTTCCTTTCATTGAGAAAATTGATGATTTCATCGCTTTTCATATATGGCATATCTTTCACCTTCCTCCGGTACAATTCAGCGAGAAGCTCAACGTTGATATCCTTCGGTTTCATGATCTGGAATTGCTGGAGCAACTCGATGTTGCCGGATTCTACAATACTCATTCCGTGATCGATCTCTTTCCCAGAATTTTCCCCGGTTGCATAACCGTCAGCAGCAACATAATAGGATACAACTTCGTGATACATCGCTGCGACAGCAACTGCGAATGAGGTCTTCCTTCCGCATGCAGACATATTGACATAGACATTGTTGCCATCCGATTTCTCCTGGACAATAATCCGGGATACATTCTTCAGAACATCGAGAACGTCAAACATTTCTACCGGGTGAAACTGGACCGGGATAGAGACAGATTCAAGATGATCGGTCACTTTCCTGGTATAATTCACTTGTTTTTCTCTCATCACAGGATCGATATCAGCTTCCGGTGATATGGCGAGAAGATGGACCCGATCGGCTTTTTTATTTATCAGGGGTTTTACTGCACGATCGATCTCATGGCCAAGAGGGACGATGTGTACAGTTTCAGGAAGTCCGGCCGTTCTTACCGTCATCAGATTTTCTCCCTCACAATATTCACAATATTCACGTGAATATTTTTATTACTACTCTTTTCGATTGGTGATTTGAGGAATAAAAGTGCGAACAGAATTGCAGCCACTTGAGGGAAGGAGAGCAACATTTACCGGAACATTCATTCGATTCAGTGTGTTCAAAACCAAATGGGGGTTTCAAAAGAAGGTCCTGCTGAAAAATGTAAAGGATATTCAAGGCCGTTATATGGCACAGCACATTTCACTCTCGGAGCCATCCGATGTAAGAGTCTTTGATGGATTTTGTCAAGGCGAAGTTCTTCAGTTCTCAGCGATTGTCTATTCGTATGTGAAAGGTTATCCCGGGGAAAACATTGATCTCAAACTCGCCCGTCCATGGTGCATCGATTATGGATTTCATGATGTTCGGGATCTTGCATGCATTTCAAGCAGGTCATATCGAAAAAAGGAAGTTAATGCCTCCCTAATGCAAGAACTGAACAGTCGTAAAAAAATCTCCCTCGGAATTTGTTAAAAATGGAAAATTTTTCAGTTTATTCGTTGAATGAACAAGATTGCGGAAGTGCCTGATGTCCCACAATGAACGATGCAGGGAATGCAAGGTAAGGGTCCGGCAACTTCTTGAAAAAATCTATGGGACGGTCATTCTCAATTACCGGATACAACTCGGGACACGACCAGAAGAGTTGCGGGAACATCCGAGGTATTCCGTTCTGAACGAAATTTACTCTGCCCTGCAGAACCATCGCGGATTTTCCGAGTTTGTCAGGGCGGCATATGTCGATATTGATTTTTTCCTGCCTGAACAGAAAATGATTGTTGAGTTCGATGAATCGCAGCATTTCACCGAACCGCGGAAGATTGCTCTCTCTCAGTATCCCTCAGATATTAATCTCGGATTCTCGCGCAGAACCTGGATGAGACATTGCGATGAAATCCGTGCATGCGACAACGATCCTCCCTTTCGTGATGAGCAGCGCGCATGGTATGATACGTTGAGGGATTTTATTCCGGAAGCGAACGGGGACTGTCCAACGGTCCGGTTATTCGCGAGGGATATGGCATGGTGCAGTCTTGACGTAAATAATGCACATGACATTCAAAAATTTCAGAATCTGATTGAAGCCTAAAACAAGGCCGGAGATACGAGTATGAATGGCATATCTCTCAAAATGCCGAGACAAGACTGGATTGCGACGGTTATTCTGAAATCAAATTTGAAAATTGCTGATGAAAAAGATCCCGGCAATAACCCGATACGAATAGCTGAGCTGGATCAAATTCTTCGTTCAACGATCGATAAAACATCGGGGGATGGAGTGGTCCTCTTTCCCGGTGGTTGGGTTCATACACAACACGAGAGGGCAGATACAATGTATCCGGAGATTGAACGATGCGTGAAGGAAGTCCTCTCTGGAACAAGCCGAAATATCAAAGTCTGCATCGGGGTTGATGGATTCTTCGACCGACCTGTCGCTGAAGAAGCATACGATCAGGACCAGATAGCAATCACCATCGACAGGACCGGAATAATTTCCATCTGCAGAAAGTTTTACCCGTCTGATGATACCGAAAGGAACAGTATTATACTTGCTAAAAATCACCATGACGGCGAACTCGGCAAACCCCGTGTCTTTGAGCTAAATGGTGTCCGGTTTTTCCCCTTCGTCTGCTATGATGTTTATGGCCCATGGCACGAGCCCCGGAAATATCCGAAACCTGACGCCGACATTGGATTAAATCTGATTCACCGGTTCCGTCCCAAAGGAGAATTTCTGTGTCAGGAAAATTACTTCCCATTGAATGGCTGGTCCGAGGCATCGTGCCAGTGGAAGATTCCCATTTTTGGAACTTCTATCTTTTTCCGACGGTCAATCCCGTCCGACTGGCCAACGGGGATTGTCTGGACCGGGGGAGATGTCTGGAAAAAACCGAGATATCCAGATATAACGCTACCCTGCGATACACCGACAATTACAATCCCGCTGACCGAGGGATCTGCTGAAGTACGGATTTTCACCAACATTGCGGGGAAAATTCAATCGATGAAAAGGAATCCTTCAGAGATCATTACAAAAAAAAATACCCGGTCACAGAATCGTTCCCTCGCAGTTGAAAGGACGAACATCAGCAGTATCGATCCCAATGGGATTTATGCAAAACTACGAAAAGAATTGGACTCTTTTTTCGGGAAATCCGTCATTGATCAGAAGACCAAGTTCACATACCGGGCAGAAAATGAGATCGGGTATCCGAACAAGAAAGAGCTTGATATGATCTCGCTTTTCAAGCCAACAATATCCGGATCCAACCCGGTGCGGTTCCGTGTCTATCCTCACATTCTTGCAAGTAATATGGGAATACAAAACGCAGCTGAAATCATCAAGATCCTTCCTGAAGGTTCGATGATAAAACAGGAACGGGAGAATCCGCACCCTGGCGATATTTTTATTGACGGCAATTTTTCCAGCGGGGGGGAAATCGAAGAATTCGTGAAGTGGATCGTGTTCGGGAACAGAATGAAGTAGAGATAACGGAGATCCAAATGGACGATGAAATTACCCAACAGTGGATGACAGAAAGGATTGGCGAATCCAACAAACAGGCAGCGAAAAATCGTAATAAGTATCCGATCCAAGAACACGCTACTCGGACGGAACTTTGGGAATATGTAGACTGTACCTGCGATGAATCCTGTACCTGTAAAAAAAATCTGGGATGCACGGGTCACTGGAAGCTGAAAAAGAATGTTCAGTTCGATGACTTCATGTTCGGATTCCTCAGAATGTTCGTCGATCGTTGTGATCATCTCAACGTTATTACCGCTGTTGATGCGGGAGATCCTTTGAACCTGAGACCCCGGGTCAGGGATGCTTACACCGTCTTACGAAATTTAAAGGGAGAATGGAAAACCCTGTCCGAAAAATCTGCCAATTACAATAAGACACTTTTCTGCGATGGCTGGTTTGACAGATATTTCAAAGAAAAATTCGAAAGTTTCAAAATTATGGAAAGTGTGTATTTCGCCAAGCAGTTTTGTATTCTTCTTCCCGATATCTGCGTGCCGTACGATACCAAATCCCGGGACAAAATGACACGTCATCTCAAAATCCCCCGTAATGCGAATTATTTTGAATTCCTCTATGAGGTCCGCGTGAACTTCCTGAGTGCCTTCAAAAAACAGGGTATCAGGTTACCGGTAATACGAGCTTTGGATTCCCCGGGCAAGGATCTCCCGTTCGATCCGCGCCTGATCTCGTTGCGACAACCAGTGCAGGATTATGGGAAGGACTACCTGCCTGCCAAAGGGCAGATCAGTTTGGTCTTGGACAAATGCTACTATTTGCCAACAGAAAAACCCACTGACGAAAAACAATCCAACCGTAAATGAGTGTTGCACAAAACGTGATCGTTCATGGAGCATTCAGAGAAATCAAAAGAAGAGTGGTTCGACCTCGGGCAGAAATATCATGAAAATGAAGAATTCCAGAAAGCAGTTGCCGCATATCGTCATGTTGTGAAGCTCGACAGTTACAATGTTCACGCATGGCATAATCTGGGGTTGGCTCTTCGGTTCCTTGGAAAGTTGGGTGATGCGCTCAAGGTGTTCAATACCGCAGAATCTCTCGATCCGGGGAATGGCGAGATCAACATACAACAAGGTTTGATCCTAATTGGGCAGGAAAAAAACGAACAGGCAGTAAAGAAATTTGAGAAGGCTTTTAGATCTGGCTTGGGATCCGATAATCAGATGGTTGCACATATCGGAATGGGGATATCGTACCTCAATCTCGACAAACCTGATGATGCAATCAGCAATTTTGATGCGGCCCTGCGAATTGATAATGAAAATCTGCCTGCATTAAAGATGAAAGCCGGAGCCCTCTTAACGCGAGGGGATTTTACATTGGCAAAGAATGTCATCGATGAAGCGTTGAGGATTGATCTGGAAGATGAAGAAGCATTGAGAATTCTTGAAATGGTTAAATCCGCATTGACCTCCACATGATTGAAACTTTTTTGCGGCACCTCCCGCCCCCCCAAACCTTTCAACCACAATATTGATGGCAGGCTTTTTATTTTTCCAAAATACCCGCTGCGCATCACAGTTTGATGCAGCAAAATCAGTCAATTGTCTTGCACTTGTGAACCTGTAGTACAACTCCCCAATGAACCAGAGATGCTCTCACCATGCTAGACGCGGGTAATCTGACGGTTCGCTTTGTTAACGCGGATGCTCGTCCATGTTTGGCCCGAACTTTGGGTTAGGCAACAGGCTCTACAGCCCCCTCGTTTTCAGTGTAAATCCCCACAAAATTAATCTCCCCTTAAATCGCTCTTTTTTTGAATCGGATCCCATTTTGAAAAACCAACATTTGGAGAGTCGCATTTTTTCGCGAATTACAGTATGCCATTTTCAAAATCTCTTAAAATTGAGGATATTTTCCCCGGATGGGGCCTATATTGCGCTCCAAAAACAGCCTAATTGGTGCCTTTTGGATGAGCGACTACTGCCGCAACGGCAGTAGGAGCTAGAGAAGAAGGCCGTGGAGGCCTTCTTCGAACTGCCGATCATAAGTATTTCTGGGCAGGAGCACGTGAAATGAACCGGAAGGCGCCGGTGTTCCGGGGCAAACCGTCGGTGAATGAGATGCCCCCGTCGTAGATCGGTATCTGAAAATCGGGATTTCCTCACATCCCCCCACCCACAGCCCGATCCGGCAGGAGATCGGCCAAAAGAATGTGGCTAAAATTTACCGCTGGTTTTCAGACGTGAAAATGGTCAATAAAAAGTACATTATTCCCTCATTTTCCGGAATTATTCCCTCTGGTGCCGGAAAAGAGGGAAATCCGGGCCCGATACGGCCCCGGATTAGATCAGCCCCCCGCGAATGCGGACACGGACATTCATCCCTCAAATCATCCCCCGCCCATTCGCCGGAAGAATCATCCTCCCATCATCCTCCCCCGGCCTGTTCACCTGCTGCGACACCACATGCGCCTCCAGCACATCCTCTGCACAGGGTACGAGAATCTCCCTCAGCTCATCCGGGGAACGCGGACCGGGAGAGAGCCACCGCTCTTCCCCCTTCTGCGACAGGACAACCGGCATCCGGTCATGGACTGGTGCCATGAGCTCGTTTGCGCTTGTGGTAATGATCGTGTAGCTCACCAGCGTCTCACCCGCGGGGGACATCCAGGTGTCATACAAGCCGGCAAACGAGAAGAGCGCATTGTCCGGCCGGTGGAAAAAGAACGGGATCTTCCGCGTTCCCTCTTTCTTCCATTCGTAAAATCCGTTTGACGGGATAAGGCAGCGGTTCTCCACCAGCAGCTGCCGGAACATCGGCTTTTCTGACAGGGTCTCGGCCCGGGCATTGACCGGGCGGGGCATTGTCTGCCCATCCTTTGCCCAGCCCGGCACGAGCCCCCACTGCATCAGACGGATCCGGTTTCTGCCTTCCGCTGAGACAACCACCGGGTTCTCCGATCGCGGTGCAATGTTGAAATGGGACCGGAACCCGATGGTAGGGTCCACGACAAGGAAGCGTCCTCCCAGATCGTCCACGGCCCAGAGCGCGTACCGGCTGCACATTATCTCTCTCATCGCGCCCTGCGCCACATCAATCTTACGGAACGCACCGGACACTTTCACCCCCCGCCAGCCTGAGCCTTATCCCTTCTTGTGCAGCAGCGATCCGGTGCTATGCAGATCGAGATCCGTAAGGGAATGAGCCTCTACCCGGGCAGCTGCAACGCGGTGGTTGCACCGGTGAACGTGATGGTATCGGCCATCAACAGCAACGCGGATCTCCAGCGGTTTCTCTTCCTCTACATCGGCGGGAACTACTCCCGGGTCCTTTCAGGGATCCACCGGGACAGCACGAACTTCGAGATCCGCAGGGCGTTCACGGCCCACCAGCTCCTCTCGGTGCTCCGGGAGGCGTCGCACACCATCGTCCTTGTTGAGCACGACCCTACGCTCTTCGAGGGGGCTGAGAAGATGCTTGCACCGCTTGCCGGGGCGCTGAAGGATGCCGGCCGCGAGTCGCTGGTCATCCTCTATACCCCGGCCATTGACCGTACGTTTGCCGCGCTGATGCGGCAGGCAGACCGGATCATCGAGATAGCGGCTGCCGAAGACCTCTCATCGCGAGTCTCGCCCCGGGCGATCCGGCTGCAGCGGAGCGGGGGGCCTCTTGCCGGTGGACAGCGCACACTCGAGGTGGGCTGATGGGCCGGACGTTCGTGAGCCCCCGCCTTGGCGTGAAGGACGTGGCGGACCGGTGGGCCCGGTCGGCCCGTGCGCTCAGAAAGGAGGACCAGAAATACGGCAAAGAGCTCGCGGACCTGGCAAAGGAGCACTCCAGCGAGGCATTCGTTGCCTGCAACGATCCGCTCGAGGCGGCGACCTTCTCGGTCCTGGTCGAGATCCTCAAGCGCCAGGAGCGGCTCGATGCTGAGAGGAACGGCGATGTGGATCCTTGATTCCGCGTACCGCAATGGGGGTATTGATCTCTGGACAAAGGAGGATGGTACCGTTACCCGGATCCACTACCCCTACGACCCGCCGTTCCTTGTCCATTTCGCCGACCCGCATGACAGCCACGAGATGATCGGTGCGCTGGAGGAGCGGTACGGCGCAGAGGAGTGCACCATCCGCACGATCTTTGGCAGCCTTTCGTGCTACCGTGTCTTTGCAGATCGCAGAGTGGCCGAGGTCATCGAGGAGCAGGCGCAGTACGATGTGCAGCTCTTCAATGTGGATGTGCGCCGGGACCAGCGGTTCATGGCGGAACACGGGCTCTTCCCCTGCAGCGTGAACAGCAATGACCGGTTCTCTCATGAAGTCTCCCACGACCTGGACGTGATCACCATCCGGATCCATGGAGAGCCGGAGCGTTCGGCAACTCTCCCGGAGGTCGAGCTGGTCCACGAGAGAACTGAACGCCTTGCCGGATCCGAAGGGACGGTTCTTTCAGACCTCTTCGCGCTCCTCTCTGCCGCTGACCCGGATGTCATCCTGATGCCGGATGCGGATGCATGGATGCCCCGGCTCCATCGTCTGGCGCAGAGGCATGGCCTTGTCATGCCGTTTTCCCGGAACGGGAAGTATCGCACCATGGACTCCCGCTCGTACTGGAGTTACGGCAGGATGGAGCACAAAGACGCGGCCCTTGTCCCGGACGGGAGGATCCTGATCGATACTGAACGCTCGTTCGTGTACCGCGAGGGGGGCCTCGAAGGGATCCTGATCTCGGCCCGGCTCTCGGGGCTCTCCCCTAACCTGGCGTCGCGCTTCACGCCGGGGACCCTCATCAGCAGTTACGAGACGTACGAGGCAATCCGTCTGGGGATTGCGGTCCCCTTCCGGAAGAGCGATGGCGAGACGATCCGCCGGATCAGCACGCTCCAGTCGGCTGACCGGGGCGGGATGATGTTCCAGCCCCGGCCGGGAATATTTGAGAATGTCGAGGAGATCGATTTCACGTCCATGTACCCGTCCATCATTGTGAAGGTGAACCTCTCCCCGGAGACCATCGGGCACCCGGAACGCAGGGGGTTCCTTCCCGAAATCCTTGATCCCCTCATCAGTATGCGTATCAGGACCAAGCAGTTGAAGAAGACCGACCCGGCAATCGAAGGGATCGACTCCATCCTGAAGTGGATGCTCGTCACCTGTTTTGGGTACACCGGCTACAAGAACGCGAAGTTCGGGAGGATCGAGGTGCACGAGGGGATCACGAGGCGGTCGCGGGAGATCCTGCTCCAGACAAAGGATATTGCCGAGGGGATGGGTTTTTGTGTCCTGCACGGGATCGTCGATTGTCTCTGGGTGCAGGGCCCCGGGATCGGCCTCCTGAAGGCCCGGGTTGAGCAGGAGATCGGGTTGCCACTCGAAGTCGAACACTTCGACTGGATCGTGTTCGAGCCGCTCGCGGACGGGTTCGGGGCGTACAACCGGTATTTCGGCAGGCTTCCGGATGGCAGCGTGAAAGTCCGCGGGATCGCGGCCCGCCGACACGATACGCCGGAGTTCGTCCGCTCCATGCAGCGGGAGATGCTGACGGCAATGGGCCATGCGGGGACGGTGGCGGAACTGAATTCTGTGAAGGAGGCGGTCCGCACGATATACCTGGACGCTGTTGCCCGGCTCTCGTCTGCACCCGTGCGGGAGATGGGCATCAGCAGGAGGATCAGCCGCCTGAATTACGCCCACCGGTGCATCGAGGGGGCGGCGGTCCAGGCATACCGGAATCGGGGTGCATCCGTTGCGCCCGGAATGAAGATCCAGTACGTGGTGACCGATGCAAAGCGGTACCAGGCAGAGCCGGTATGGTCAGCCACAACGTTCGACCAGCAGTATTACCGGGCCCTCCTCGACAAGGCATGGGCCGAGATAGCATTCGCGTTCCGGAACGGGAATCAGCCGGAGTGTCAGCCAGAAAAATGTGCAGGATTGGCAGTCTGGTGAAAGGTGGTATCCCTGAGAAAAAAAGATAAGAAAAAAATTACGCAGCCTTTACGGAGTCTGCACACTTCTTTGCCATGAACGCGGCAAAGATGGAGCAGAGCCCCATGACGATGGCAAACCCGCCGGCAACAAAGGGCAGGAGAATCGCTGCGACAAGGGAGTTGACGAGCAGCAGGAGACCGAAGATCAGGCTGATGATCCCGATCACGCCATTGCCCCAGTCCTTCTTCGTGAATGCCTGGAAGATGTGGGCTGCCCCGACAAAGCAGGCCCAGAACCCGATGAAGATGATCACGAGTTCCAGGGTGAACAGCGTGGCATAGAACGGGTAGATGAGGATCAGGATACCGGCGATGATGTTGATGACTGAAAGGAAGATCTTCCAGCCCATGCTGGTCCTGTCGACGGCAAGGCTGGCGAGCGCGAAGATCCCGCCCACGAGCCAGTAGGCCCCCATAAACGTAATGAGGAGGACCGTTGTCATCCCGGGAGTCATGAGGAGTGCGATCCCGAGGAACAGTGCAAGGATCCCCCAGAGGAGGAGGAGCCACCAGGGGAAGAGCTGGAGCTCGACCATGTCCTGGGCGGAGAGTGTTACATCGTCTGCCATGGTTGTATTACCGGTTTAGCATAAACAAGGCAAGTATTTACGCTATTCTCTTTAACCCGACACCGGCAGCCGGTGATCGTGATTTCCCCCGGTTTTCTCCCTGGAACAGCAGCCTTCCGGAACCGTTCATGAGATACCCCACGGTTTAAGTAATAACAGGCCAAAGCCCTCACCATGAAGCGGAGCATGGACAGTTACCGGCTGTATCCGGATGCAGCCCCAAAGCGGAGGAACGGATGAACCCGGACGAGCACCTGCTGGTGGCGATCATCGATGACACGATCCACACCGATACCCCGCACGGGCGGGCGATCCGGCGGATCGCAGAAGGACTTGGGGAGTTTGGCATCCGGGTGGCCGGTATTGCCTCCCCTGCCGATGCCCGGGCAGCGTACTCCGGCCTTCCTGAAGTCAGCTGTATCCTCCTCAACTGGAACCTCGGCGGCAATACGGAAAAGCAGCACAAGGATACCGTCCAGCTCATCCACGAGATCCGGAACCGGAATGAGGAGATCCCGATTTTTCTCATGGCCGAGCCCACGAGCGAGTCCCCGGTCTCGCTCACCGTCGGTGTGATCCGTGAGATCAACGAGTACATCTACGTGATGGAGGATACGCCTGAGTTCATTGCCGGGCGCATCAAAGCCGCGGCAAAGCGTTATGAGGACAGTCTCCTCCCGCCGTTCTTTGGCGAACTGGTGAAGTTCTCCGAGGATTTTGAGTACTCGTGGCATACCCCAGGTCATGCCGGGGGAACTGCGTTCCGGAAGTCTCCGGCCGGCCGGATCTTCCATGAATTCTTCGGTGAGCAACTCTTCCGTTCCGATCTCTCCATCTCTGTCGGGGAACTTGGCTCGCTCCTTGACCATTCCGGGCCGGTGGGGGAGGCCGAACGGTACGCGGCAAAGGTGTTTGGGGCCGACATGACGTACTTTGTCACGAACGGGACCTCGACGGCCAACAAGATCGTGTACTTCGGCCGGGTCACGCGGGACGATATCGTGCTCGTGGACCGGAACTGCCACAAGTCAGCCGAGCATGCCCTGACCATGACCCATTCCATTGCCGTGTACATGGTCCCGACGCGGAACCGGTACGGGATCATCGGCCCGATCCCGCCGGGTGAGATGTCGGAGAAGGCGATCCGGGCCAAGATTGCTGCCTGCCCGCTCACAAAGAACCTGCCGGATAAAAAACCGGTCCACGCCGTGATTACCAACTCCACGTATGACGGGCTCTGCTACCAGGCAGCAGAGGCAGAGGCCCTTCTCGGGAAGAGCGTGGACAGCATCCACTTCGATGAGGCATGGTATGCCTACGCCCGCTTCAACCCGATCTACCGGGACCGCTTCGCCATGCGGGACGGGGCTCAGGATAAATCAGGTCCAACGGTCTTTGCCACCCAGTCCACCCACAAGCTTCTCGCCGCCCTCTCGCAGGCTTCGATGATCCATATCCGGAACGGGCGGGTGCCGGTCGAGCATTGCCGGTTCAACGAGGGGTTCATGATGCACAGCTCCACTTCCCCCCTCTATACCATCATCGCGTCGCTCGATGTCTCATCGAAGATGATGGACGGGGCTTCCGGTCGGCTCCTCACCACAGAATCTATCGAAGAGGCGATCCGGTTCCGCCGGACCATGGCCCGGATCGGGCGGGATCTTAAGAAGGAGAGCCCAAAGGCCGGCTGGTGGTTCCCGATGTGGCAGCCGGAAACCGTCATGGACAAAAAGACAAAGAAGAAGATCGCCTTTGCCGATGCGCCGCTCGAGCTTCTCCGGGACAATCCTTCGTGCTGGGTGCTCCACCCGAAGGATGCCTGGCATGGTTTCGAGGGGCTTCCCGACAACTGGTGCATGCTCGATCCTATCAAGGTCACCGTTCTCATGCCTGGCGTGAACGCGGACGGGACGCTGGCAGCATGGGGCATTCCGGCAGCTGTTGTAGTAAAGTTTCTCGATACCCGGGGCATCATCAACGAGAAGTCCGGGGACTATTCGATCCTCTTCCTCTTCTCGATGGGCGTCACAAAAGGTAAGTGGGGCACGCTCGTCTCCGAGCTCTTCGAGTTCAAGCGCCTGTATGATGAGAACGTCCCGCTCGCGGAAGTGTTCCCGGACCTGACAAACACCTGGCCGGAGCGGTACGGCGGGATGCACCTGCAGGACCTCGTTAAGGAGATGCACGCGTTCAAGAAGGATCACAAGATGTGCGAACTCCTCCAGAAGGCCTTCTCACTCCTGCCCGAACCAGTCCTCACGTATGCCGAGGCATACCGGAAGCTGGTGAAGGACGACGTGGAAGAAGTACCCGTGGCAAAGGCCGCCAACCGGATTGTGGCAACGGGAATTGTCCCGTACCCCCCCGGGATCCCTCTCCTGGCTCCCGGCGAACGGACCGGGCCGATCAAAGGGCCGGTACTGCAGTACCTCCTGTCCCTGCAGGAGTTCGACAACAGGTTCCCCGGGTTTGCCCACGATACCCATGGGATCGAGAGCACTGATGGCGAGTACCGGATGATCTGCATCAAGGAGAAGAGACGATGAGCGACAATGCAACCGGTGCTCAGGGCGGGATCTCCCAGAAAAAAGTGCTGGGACTCTTTGCGCTGGCCATGATCAATGTGGCAGCCGTGCTCTCGATCCGGAATTTTCCCTCTATGGCGGTCTACGGGTGGTCATGCATCGGCTGGTATATCCTCGGTGCTGTCCTCTTCCTCATCCCGATATCCCTTGCCGGTGCCGAGCTTGCGACCGGCTGGCCCGAGGGCGGCGGGGTCTATGCCTGGGTTAAGCAGGCGTTCGGGGAGAAAGGCGGGTTTACTGCCCTCTTCTGCGAGTGGTCCAACAACCTGGTCTGGTTCCCGACCGTCCTCTCTTTCATCGCGTCTACGCTGGCCTTTGCCCTCACGCCGGATCTGGCTGCCAATCCCTGGTTCATGTTCTCGGTCATGATGATCGCGTTCTGGGGCACGACCGCTATTGCGTATTTCGGGGAAGAAGCGTCGACCCGCTTCAGTAACGTGGGTGTTGTTCTCGGGAGCCTTATTCCTGCAATCCTGATCATCCTGCTCGGGCTCTGGTGGCTCGGGTCTGGCCAGAGCCTTGTCCTCCCGCCGTTCTCACCGGGAGCCATCATCCCGACCATTGACTTCTCCACCCTGCCGTTCTTTGCTACCATCGTCCTGCTCTTTGCCGGTATGGAGATGGCAGGTTTCCATGCACTGGAGACAAGGGATCCCCAGAAGGACTTCCCGCGGGCCATGGCCCTTTCTGCTGGTATCATCGTTGTCTGCACGGTCCTTGCAACGCTTGCCATCGCCGTCGTGATCCCGGCAAACCAGCTCAACCTTGCGTCCGGGGTCATGCAGGCGATCCAGTACTTCTTCAACGCCGCCGGGATTGCATGGCTCATCGGGCCCATGGCACTTCTGATCACCCTTGGGGGTGTCGTCAACCTTGCAGCCTGGCTGATCGGCCCGGCTAAGGGCCTCGGTATCGTAGCCGAGGAGGGCAACATGCCCCCGATGTTTGATCGGACAAATAAATACGGTGCCCCGGTAGCTGTTCTCGTTCTCCAGGCCCTGATCGGGTCGATGATCTCGCTGCTCTATGTCTTCCTCCCGTCCGTCAACCAGGCATACTGGCTCCTCTCCGCAATGACCGTGGAGCTTCTCTGTATTGTGTATATCCTGGTCTTTGCCGCTGTGATCAAGCTCCGGTACAGCCAGCCTGACCAGCCGCGGCCCTTTACCATCCCGGGAGGGAAGATCGGGGTCTGGGCGGTCGGGGGAATCGGCCTCTTTGGCACCCTCCTTGCATTCGTTGTCGGGCTCATGCCCCCGTCATTCTTTACCTCTGATGGCATCCTCTATGTTGCCGCGGTCCTCTTCGGCACGTTCCTCCTTGCAGTCCCGCCCCTGGTGTTCCTGCGGTGCCGGAAGCCCGCGTGGAAAAAAGCAGGTGTTCCCGGGAGGGAAGGACCATGAACCCGACTCCGCGGATGGAGCATGGCCTCGTCGTGTTCCTGGTCCTCATGTTCCTTATCCCCTGTGGACTTGTCATCGTCGTTGCCAGCGAAATCCCCTTCCGGCAGGTCCCGTCAGATCCTGCAGAACGTGCCATTCTGCCTGATGGGTATACGATAACCTTCGCGAATGTCACGACATGGAATTTACCCGGTTCACTGGGCGGGAAGACGTACGTGATCACTGACCGCAACGGGAATACGATCCTGGTCGAAACGCAGGCATTTGCAAGTGCCAGAGAGCGCGATGCCGCGATTCGTGTGTACAATACCAACACCATAGGACGGGGCCGGCAGGTTGGAGGCCTGATCGTGCACGGCCAGTACATCATCGCTGTCACACCGTCAAACCCGGACATTATCCATGCACATCGTGCAGCAGTCGCAACGGCACTTTTGGAGATGTAACGAGGATCGGGGTAATCATCCCCGTCCCATTCTCGTTTATGTATCTTTTTCTTCCCTGATGTATCCCTTGATAGCCGTGAGTGTGGTCGTGTCCATCATAACGGAAAAGTCCGGGTCCACGACATAGACCGGAAATGCGCCGGCAAGAGAATTGCGGGCGATCCGGTAAATCCGGGATTCAAGGAGTCGTGACGTCATCTCGTACCGGCTCTCGATGTTCCCGGTATCACCGACTCCCTCAGTAATATCCCGTGCAAGGCATGTTAAGAGCAGCAGCCGGTAGTCCATCAGGCGGCCGGCCATGACCCGGCTCTGCTGCCCGTGGAGGGTGCGGACGATGAAGTACTGGCTGACTGCAAGGATCGCCAGCAGCGAGACCAGGTGGGCAAGTTCCTTTAAACCGGACTCCGTGAGAAAGGTGTTCAGAGTGATGCCCGGCAGGAGGATAATCGACGTGAGGAAGAGAAAGACGATTGCAAGGAACCCGGTAAGGAACAGGAGCGAGATGATCGCCGGGGGCAGGTCGCGGGAGAGCCGGCTTTTAACCCTGTCAAGGTTCCGGGCAAATCCCTCCGTGAAAGGCTCGACTTTCCAGACAAGCCCGTAAAACGTGATGATGATTGCGGACTGGGCAATGACAAAAAGGGCCGTGTTCCCGGGAACGAGGCCGGCATACCAGACGATCAGCGTAAAGAGGATGTCAATGGAGAAGAGCAGTCCCAGCGGAAAGGTCAGGGTCCGGCAGTTCATGAAGAATGCGTTGATGAAAATCCGGGTGAACTGCCGGGTACCGGACCGGATGCCGTTCTCCCAGAGCCAGGTATGGAACCGGGTGATCTCCGGCTTCTGGAGGGAGACTGCGCCCGGGCTGGTTGGGACAAGGAGTGTGAGGAAGTAGATCATGTTGAGGTAGAAACTGGCGGCGATGAAGAGGACAATGTAATCCGGGCGGACGAAAAAGAGGATGATGTTTGCGAGGAAACAGAAGAGAATGACGATCTGTTGCAGGCTTCGCGACTCCTTCTGTTCCTGGAACGTGCGACAGTCCCTTTCGGCAGCTGCCAGTTCGCCGGCAATGACCCCGGAAAGCAGGGAGGAATCATGGGGGTGTACAGGCTGGGTTGGCATAGGCAGGTTCCGTTTACGTATTCTATCCGGTTACCATTTACGGCCATAAGTACACATCGCCCTGCAATTATTTCTTTTAGGAAACGTGACGGATCTCCACAACCTGCTCACCCCATTCCCCCTGCGATATATTCCCGACAGTATGCATTTTGTAGTTGTATTGCCAAATAGAGTACACGAAAGTGCGGACAGCGTTACTGCCCGGTGAAACCATGGTTGATAAAAAAACGTCGTGCCTTCTGCGGGGATTCGTGGGGATCATCTTCGGTATCCTCGCTCTCCTGCTGCCGGATCCAACGCTTAATACCTTTAAAGTGCTGTTCTGGCTGTTGATCATCCTGGGGATCGCTATACTGGGATTCCTTGCCATCACGGGGAAAGGCGACGAGTCCGGCATCTGGTTCGGCCTTGCCGCGGCCCTGCTGATCGCGGGTGTAATCTCCATCATCTACGCGGACTTTGTCGCGATCCTGTTCCTCCTGATCATCGCAGCGGTGGCATTCTACAACGGGTTCACCGATATCATGCTTTCCCTTGAGCACCCGCGGACCAAATACATCTTCCTGCCTGCCATGATCCTCTTCGGGCTTGCACTTCTTGCGGCGCTGTTCTATTACTTCCCGGGGTTCGCGGACAACCTGTACCTGTCCATCGTGGGAACGCTGGCCTTTGCATTCGGTATCTTCTCGATCCTGCTCGGGCTCTACCGTCCCGGCGAATCTGATAACGAGTCTGTCCCGGTCACCGCCAGCACGACCCACAAGCCCGGCCGCAGGTCATAACCCTGCCCATTTTTAACAAATCCCCGCCATGATCCCGCTCCAGTCCGCGAGGTACGATGTTGTTGTTGTCGGCGCCGGACCTGCCGGCAGTGCGGCAGCCGGTGCCTGCGCGGAGGCGGGACTCTCAACCCTCTGCATCGAGGAGCACGGGACGATCGGGTACCCGGTCCAGTGCGCCGGTCTCCTCTCGAATGCAGCGTTTGCCGAGTGCCGGGTCTCGGAGCGTTCGGTCCGGAACAAGGTCTCCGGCGCCCGGGTCATCTCCGGGAAGGGCTCCCGGATCCTCATCAATGCACAGAAGACCATGGCGTTTGTCGTGGATCGCGGGACGCTTGACCGGGAGATGGCGGAGCATGCGGCCGGTGCCGGGGCAGAATACCTGCTCCACGCGGCGGTATCCGGTCTCGGGATCAATACGGTCACGACGCGGGGGCCGGGTGGGAGCGCGGAGATCGGGTACAAGGTCCTGATCGCTGCCGACGGTCCCCGGAGCACGATTGCCCGGATGCTGGGGATGGAGCGGGCCCCGGTCTTCCTTGCCGGCATCCAGTCGGATGTGCCCCACGAGATTGACCCCCGGTTTGTGGAGATGTACCCGGATGCATCCCCCGACTTTTTCGGCTGGGCAATTCCCGCGGGGCCCGGCAGGGCACGAATCGGCCTCTGCTCCCGCACAAATGTCCCCGCGCTGTTTGCAGAATTCCGGAAGATATTTTCCCCCTCAACGGTCCATCTCGTGACCGGCACCATCCCGCTGGGCATCATGCCACGGACCTACGGGCACCGCACGCTCTTTTGCGGTGATGCTGCCGGTTTTGCCAAACCCACGTCGGGCGGGGGGGTGTACACCGGCATCCGCTCGGCCCGTCATGCTGCCGCTGTCGCGATCGAAGCCTGTGAAAAAGACCGGTTTGACGATACGGTGCTCTCCCGCTACGAACGCTTGTGGAAAGAGGATTTCGGGAACGAGCTTTCCCTCGGGTTCAGGCTCTTTGGGATGCGGGAGCGGCTGTCCCCGGATGACATGGACGAGCTCGTGCGTGCCCTTGACGATCCGGGGCTGATAAAAACTATCGAGGAGTACGGCGATATGGACCGGCCATCGGAGCTCGTTAAGCGGCTGCTCCTGAATCCCGCAACACTCCGGCTTCTTGGGCCCCTCGCCCGCACCGGTCTGAAAGCCCTCTTCTAACCTGCCGGAGGATCGCACCGGTCTGATCCCGTGACCTGGATATGGCAGCGGTCGCTCGCCTTGTTGTCGGGATACCGGAAGACCCCTCGTGGGATGAAGATCTCGAAGTGCGCCCCCTTGCGGTACTCACCGTTCTCGCAAATGGTGATCCCGCTGATGGAGAGGATCTCCCGCACCAGGAAGAGCCCAAGGCCGGTGTTCTTCCCGAATCCCTTGGAGAAGATCTTCTCCTTGTCGGATGGCGGTATCCCGGTGCCGTTGTCCTCGACAAGTATGAGGATGCCGCCTTCGTGGGCTTTCTTTGCGGAGATCCTGATGGTGTTCACGCTGCCCCCGTGTGTTATGGCATTCTGTGCAAGATTGAAGAACGCCCGTTCCAGGAGAGGATCTGCAAAGATCTCCAGGTCCCCGGTATCCGACTGGACACAGATCTTGCGGATATCGAGCCGGGCACAGGCATGGAAAAAGACATCGTGGACATTCTGCCATGAAGGGGCAACCATGCCAAGGTTCTGGTAGAGTTTTGTAAACTCGATGTTCTCGCTGATGGTATTGACAATGTCATTGACCTTCTTCATGTACATCGTGTAGTCGGGTTCCCGCGGCTTTTCCCTGAGCAGTTGCAGGTACCCTCCCAGGATGGTCAGCTTGTTCCTGATATCATGCCGGGTGATGTCCGAGAGTAAGTTGAGCTTTTTGTTGGCCAGCTGGAGCGCGTCATGGGCCATCTGGATCTCGGAAATATCGTGGAGGATGGTAAGCATATGCGGCCGTCCTCCCAGGTCGATGAGGGTTGTACTGGAGATCACGGAAACGTACCTGCCCTCACGGTCGATGACAGTCAGGGGAAACGACCCGGTCCCGGTCTTTGCCACCATAGCGAAATGCCTCCTGAAGAGATCGTGGAATTCCTCAGGGCAGATGTCCGTGTAGCGCATTTCTTTTAGTTCATCCGGCGACCTGCCGAGCAGGTCCAGCGCCCTCCTGTTGGCATCGGTAAACCTGCCCGAATCTGCATCGATGATGAAGATGGCATCGATGGCATGGCTCATCAGCCCCCGGTTCTTCTCGTTCTCTGCACGGAGCTCATCTTCCATCCTGCGGCGGGCAGTGATGTCTGAACCCACGCAGAGTACCCCCTGCAATGTGCCGCCCTTGTCGAAAATCGGCTTGTTCCACCAGTGGATCCAGACCCGGTTGCCCTCTTTTGTTACATTCTCATTCTCATTACTGGCATACCGCCCGGGATCGCGGACAATGTTCTCCAGCAGGGAGGGGAGATTGCGGTCGGTCCCGGACTCTTGTTGTGGGACAATGGTGCCTACAACGGGCTGGCCCAGGATCTCGTCGCTGGAAAAACCGAAGAAGCGCTGTGCATATTCATTGAAGAAGGTGATGGTGCCCGTCGTGTCCAGCTTCAGGATGATGGTGCTTGCATTCTCGACAAGTTCGCGGTATTTTGCCTCGCTCTCCCGGAGGGTCTGGTCCACCTTTCTCTGTTCTGTGATGTCACGGATGGATTCAATGGCGCCCGAGATGTTGCCGTCCTGGTCGTACAGGCGGCTGGCTTTTCCCCAGATGTGTGTCCTTTTGTTTTCCGGGTGTTCCAGGACACTCTCGGCAGTGAGGGTTATGCCGGTGTGGCAGGGGTCCAGGTAGTGCTTTGTCTCAAAGGAGTTGTCCGGGGAAAGGACAAGGTCGATGAGCATGGGCCGGCGATCGGAGTAAAAAGGGATTGCATATTCGTACCGGCCCCTGCCCAGCATCTCCGCAGCCTTGACCCCGGTCATCGTCTCGATGGCCTTGTTCCAGGCAATCACCTTGCCATCGGTGTTGATGGCAAAAGTCGCATCGGGAAGGAAATCGATGATGCTTGCGAGTTTCTGCTCGGAGTCCTTCAGCGCGGCAAGGGCCCGGCGCCGTTCGAGTGCCGCGAGGATCTTGTGCCGGAGTTCGGCAAACTGGGGGCGGGCGGCTCCCCCTTTCTGGAGGTAAAAATCGGCCCCGTTGTTGATCGCCTCGATGACAACATCCTCGCGTCCTTTCCCGGTGAAGAGGATGAAGGGGATGGTGATGTCCTTACCCCTGACCTGCTTGAGCAGTTCGATCCCGTCCATTACGGGCATCTGGTAATCCGAGATGACGGCATCGAAGGTACTGGTTGAAAGGAGGTTCAGGACTTCCGGGGAGGATGTGGTGGTTGTTACCGAGAACTCCCCCTCCCGTTCAAGAAACAATTTGCCAAGGGTGAGCAGTTCCGGCTCATCGTCAACATAGAGGAGGGAGATCATCAGGGCCAAACTCTCTTAGTGCACATATGGTGTATTGTTGTATAGTGTATTGGTGTAAGGTCTATTTTAATGGAAATTGCTATTTATTCTTTTTTAGGTTACCGGGCAGTATCCGGCTCGTCCGGGCAATGGAGCTGATCCCCCTCTCTTTCAAGAGCTGCCCGGATCTCCTCCTTGAGCGGTCCGGGCAGGCTGAGGTTGTCGAGTGCCTTCTTGAGAATGAGTTTTGCCATACCCTGGCCTTCCGGTGTTGCCAGGTATGCATTGATGGCCTCCTGCCCTTCGGGAGAGGAAAGGAAGCTTCTGACCATCTCCCTTCCTTGCGGGGATGCAATGTAACCGGCGATCAGTCCCTGGATCCCGCTGAAATGAACCATTCTTCGATCCTCTCCTCCGGTGTAGATCGGGATGGCAGATAAAGGATGGGAAGAATAACGGGAAACACTCAGTGCCTGAAGAGATAGGGGGCACATCTCCTTTGCTTGCAGGCATGTGGGTGTCCCCCCGGTCCGGCTGCGTTTCATGCACTATTCGCCGTAATGAAAAAAAAGGTAAAAAAGGGTAATTAAATCGACACATTCTTAACGTCTCAAATGTTACTAAAAATTACAATTGTATTACTCTGGTGAAACCATGCACATTCCCGATGCATTCATCCCCATCTGGCAGGGAGCGATCTACTGGATCATTGCCCTGGTCTTCGTAGCGCTGGCTCTCCGCTGGGCCCGGAACGAGATGAGCGAGGAGAAACTCCCGCTCGTAGCTGTTCTCGCCGCAGGCATCTTTGCCCTCCAGTCCTTCAACCTCCCCGTCTCCATGGGGACGAGCGGACATCTCGTGGGTGGGGCGCTCGCAGCGATCATCCTCGGTTCTCCGTTTGCCGCCGTGTTCATCCTGACTCTTGTCCTGATCATACAGGGCATCCTGTTTGGAGATGGCGGCATAACAACCATGGGTGCGAATATCATCAACATGGGCGTTATAGGAGGATTTGTCGGGTTCTATTCATTCAAGGGCCTGATGGGCATAACAAAGAACATGCCTGTTTCGGTCTTCATTGCTGCATGGCTGGCCTGTTTCATCCCTGCCCTGGCCTGCGCTGTCGAGATGTTCCTTGCCGGCACATTCCCGCTGATGGAAGGCCTTGCTGCCATGGGGATCTACCATGCCATCATCGGTGTGATTGAAGGATTCGTCACGGTTGCGGTCATCTACCTCATCACAGCGGCCCGTCCGGATCTTGTCGACACCGGGGTTAAGGCTCCGGCGGGAGCGTGAGCAGTATGATCGACAACAAGACATTCATTATCGCCGGCATCGTCATCGCACTCCTTATCGGTGGCCTGGCCGTATTCCTGGCATCCGGCGATCCGGACGGCCTTGAGAGTACGGCGCTCGTCGTGCAGGGACAAAAGACCCTGACGGGTGCTACGCCGTCAGATGCCGAGATCCATGAAGAAGAGGCGGGTCGCTTTGCTTATTCATCCCCTATGCCGGACTACTCGCTCGGCGAGGCTATGGGATCGGCGGGGGGCCTTGTCGCTATCATTGTCGGGACACTCCTTGCGTTCCTTGTCGTTCTTGGCCTTGCCTATGGGATCAAGGTGGCCGGTAAGCCGGCAAAATAAACCAATAGACCTTTACCTTTTTTGATCCAATATCCATTACTTATGCACCTGATCGAGACCCGCGATCTCTGTTACACCTATCCCGGCAAAGTTACTGCCCTCAACGACATCAACTTCATTGCCCCGAGGAACTCCCGCATCGCTGTTATCGGGTCGAATGGTGCCGGAAAGAGCACGCTTTTCAAGCACTTCAACGGGATCTTCAAGCCAACCTCGGGCTCGGTGCTTATCCGGGGCGAGCCCATCACAAAAGAGAACATCAAGGAGATCCGGAAGTTCGTTGGGATCGTGTTCCAGAACCCCGACGACCAGATCTTCTCACCTACCGTGGAACAGGATATCGCGTTTGGTCCCACGAATCTCGGGCTGGATGCAGAGACGATCCACCACCGGGTCCACGAGGCGCTCCGGGTCGTGGGGATCGAGCACCTTGCCCCCCGGGTCCCCCACCATTTGAGCGGGGGCGAGAAGAAGCGGGTGGCTATTGCCGGGGTCATAGCGATGGAGCCGGAGGTGCTGGTGCTGGACGAACCAAACGCAGGGCTCGACCCCCGGGGTGTCACCGACCTCAACGCGTTCATCAATTCTCTCCCGAAGAAGTACGGGATGACCGTCATCTTCTCCACTCACGATGTCGGGCTCGTACCTGAAGTCGCTGATTACATCTACGTGATGGACAAGGGGAGGATCGTGGCGGAGGGAACAACGGACGAGATCTTCGTCCAGCCCGATATGCTCAGGTCCGTGCGGCTGGACGTGCCGGTCATCCCCCGGCTGCTTAAGTCGCTCAAAGAGCACGGTGTTGATGTTTCCATGGCATACACGTACACCGATGCGGAAGAGTCACTCCTGAATGCCTTTAGCAAGCGATCATGATCGAAGAACTCTTCCAGATCGAGCGGGACGCGTACAAGGACAGCCCGGTCCACCGGCTGGACGCCCGGGTGAAGATCGTCATCGCCTTTGCCGCGATCATCGCTCTTGTTGCTGTGCCTTACTCCCCCATGATCTACACGGTGGGAGCAGTCTTCTTCCTCTTCTTTGCCCTGCTCTGGTGTTTCACCGGGCTCTCTCCTATCATTTATGCCCGGCGGGCGCTTGCCATCATCCCGCTCTGGGGAGTCATCATCTTTTTCCAGATCTTCCTAAAGAACAAGTACTATACCACCTACGACGTGGTCATGAGCCTCCCCTTCGGGATTAACATCTATGCCCAGTCCATCGAGTTCGCGTTCATCCTGCTTGTCAAGTTCGTGGTCTGCATCTCCTTCATCATCCTGCTCTCCTCCACCACGAAGATGCCCGATATGCTCGAAGGCGGGGCACGGATGGGCCTCCCCGCGGAGTTCGCCCTTGCCCTCGGGATGATGATCCGGTACCTGTTCGTCTTTGGTTACATGTTCCGGAAGATGAACGAGACCTTAAAGACCAAGTGCTTCGATGCATTCGACCGCCACCTCTCCTACCGGTACCGGCTCCGCCAGCTGGGGTACACCATGGGGACGATGTTCATCCGCTCGTACGAGCAGGGCGAGCGGGTGTACACGAGCATGCTCTGCCGGGGATATGGCAGGGAGAGTTACCTGTTCGTTGAAAGGAAACCGCTGAAACGACCGGAATGGGCCTTCCTTTCCCTTTCGCTCGCGTTCATCATCGCCATTCCGGTTATCGTCTGGCTGGGCCGGTTCAGCCTCTTTTAGGCCTGCCCTGACCGGAATCTTTTAGCCGTCGTACCCCTATCACTCCCCATGGAGCACCAGTTCGGCCACGGTTTTGTCACGAGCATCATGCTGATTGCCATGCACTTTGCCCTGCCACCGGAGCAGGCATGGCCGGGGGCAGGGGACCATGTTGCAGGGCTCGTCCTGCCGGAGAAGTTCCGGGGAACGGAAGTCGAAGAACTCACGACCCTGTTGAGGAAGAAGGTGGTCTGGCACCAGCCGGGCACTATGGATAAGGAGGATGCCCGCGAGGTGCTGTATACGCTGCAGAGTCTGGTTGTGGCAATCGACCGCGAGCTCGGGATCAAGGATGCGGAACTGGGGGAGTTCCGGTAATTACTTCTGATTGAAAAACGCATAATATATTTAATAAAAATCTTTTCAAATCTGCTTTTTTCTCTACAGGAATTGTATACTGGATTTACGTCTGAAAATCGAGCACAGCGCTTATATGCTCACGACACCAATAGTATATGTGGAAATTCTGCGCAATTTTGATAGTTTTTTTAACGGAGGTTTTGCTTGACAGACACGTACGATGCATCCCATATCACCGTACTCGAAGGGCTCGCACCGGTCCGCGAACGCCCGGCGATGTACATTGGCAGCACCGACACCCGCGGCCTGCACCACCTGGTGTACGAGGTCGTGGACAACTCGATTGACGAAGCGCTTGCAGGGTTCTGCAACCGGATAACGGTTGTCATCAACAAGGACGGGTCCCTTTCCGTCGAGGACAATGGCCGGGGTATCCCGGTCGATACCATGGAGAAGAATGGCAAGAGCGCCCTCGAGGTCGTCCTGACCGTTCTCCACGCCGGCGGCAAGTTCGATAAGGCTACCTACCAGGTCTCCGGTGGCCTGCACGGGGTCGGCGTCTCGGTTGTCAACGCCCTCTCCAACTGGCTCTCCGCCCGCGTCTATCGTGACGGGAACATCTACGAGATGAGGTTTGCACAGGGAAAGCCGACGATGGCTATCACGAAGCGCGAGGAATCCTTACAGGAACTCATCGAGCGCTACAAGCAGTGGTATGGGCCGTCGGCGCAGTTCACCCCCGCAGATGAACCGGTGCAGGCCCCGGAACAGGGCCAGATAACCCTGTCCTCTGCATACGTGGTCGACCCCGGCAGGAGCGATGAGGAGAACCGGCAGGAATTCCTCTCGCAGTTTGGTCAGAAGATGACCGGCACCCGGATCCACTTTGTCCCTGATGCCACCATCTTCGAGACAACCACGTTCGATTATGACACCCTCGCCCACCGGCTCCGGGAACTTGCGTTCCTCAACGCGGGGCTCACGATTGTCATCACTGATGAGCGGACCGGCGATACGGCCACCTACTGTTATGCCGGCGGGCTCTCCGAGTTCGTCAGGTACCTCAATGAGGGTGCGGAGTGCCTCCACCCCACCCCCATCGATATGACCAAGAAAGATCCCGAGAACAAGCTCGAGATCGAGGTCGCGATGCAGTACACGACCGGGTATGACGACAAGATCTTCTCCTATGTCAACTCGGTCAACACCCGCGAGGGCGGCACCCACCTCGAGGGGTTCCGGAGCGCCATCACCCGGGCCATCAATACCGTGGCAAAGAAGAACGGGATTATCAAGGAGAACGCCACCATCGTCCTCCGCGGAGAGGATGTCCGTGAGGGCCTCACCTCGGTTGTTTCCGTCAAGATGGCCAACCCCCAGTTCGAGGGACAGACCAAGATGCGCCTGGGGAACAGCAGCGTCAAGGGGATTGTCGACTCCCTCGTGTACGCGGCACTCTCGGAATATTTTGACGAGAATCCCAATACCCTGAAGATAATCATCGAGAAAGCCCTCTCGGCGGCAAAGGCCCGCGAGGCGGCACGGAACGCCCGCGAGCTGGCACGGCGCAAGAGCACCCTCGAAAGCGGGGGCCTCCCGGGAAAACTTGCGGACTGCTCGGAACGCGACCCGGCAAAGTCCGAGATCTATATCGTGGAAGGGGATTCTGCAGGCGGTTCGGCGAAAGGCGGCCGGGACCGGAAGTTCCAGGCCATCCTCCCCCTGCGGGGGAAGATCCTTAACGTGGAGAAAGCAGGCGAGCACCAGATCCTGAAGAACGCCGAGATCCAGACCCTCATATCGGCCATCGGGACCGGTATTGCCGAGAAGTTCGATGCCGAGCGGGCACGCTACCACCATATCGTGATCATGACCGATGCCGATGTGGATGGTGCCCATATCCGGACCCTCCTCCTGACCTTTTTCTACAGGTACATGCCCAAGCTCATCGAGCTGGGGTACGTGTACATCGCCCAGCCGCCTCTCTTCCGTATCTGGAAGGGAAAGGAGGAGAAGTACGTGTACAAGGAAGAGGAGATGCAGAAGGTCTCTGCTGCCATGGGGGAGAAGGGCGTCTCCGTCCAGCGGTACAAGGGTCTTGGTGAAATGAATGCCCAGCAGCTCTGGGATACGACCATGGACCCCACGCACCGCATTTTCCTGCAGGTGAACATCGAGGACGCCATGGAAGCAAACGAGATCTTCAAGACGCTGATGGGAAAAGACGTCGAGATACGCAAGAATTTCATCATCCGCCACGCGAAGGAGGTGACGAACCTTGACATCTGAGAAGAAGAACCCCCCGGCCGGTACACCTGATACCCACCGTGTCGAGCCGATCAGCATTGAGCACGAGATGAAGACCTCGTTCATCAACTACGCGATGTCGGTCATCATCAGCCGTGCCATTCCCGATGTCCGGGACGGCTTGAAGCCGGTCCACCGCCGTTCGCTCTACGGTATGTGGGACATGGGCAACACGAGCGACAAGCCCACCAGGAAGAGCGCGAGGGTGGTCGGTGACGTCATGGGTAAGTACCACCCGCACGGCGACTCCTCCATCTACGATACCATCGTCAAGATGGCCCAGCCTTTCTCCTACCGGCACATGCTCGTGCAGGGGCAGGGTAACTTCGGTTCCATTGACGGGGATTCTGCGGCAGCGAGCAGGTACACCGAAGTACGGCTCTTCCCGTACGCGGAAGCGCTTCTTGAGGACCTGGAAAAGGACACCGTGAAGTTCATCCCGAACTACGACGAGTCGCTGCAGGAGCCAACCGTGCTCCCGGCGAAGATCCCGAACCTGCTTGTCAACGGGACAGACGGTATTGCGGTCGGTATGGCCACCAAGATGCCCCCGCACAACCTAAAGGAGGTCTGCACGGCTGTCTCGGCATACCTGGACAATCCGGAGGTTGCTGTCGAGGACCTGCTCCGGATCATGCCCGGCCCGGACTTTCCGACCGGCGGCATCATGATGGGGGTTGAGGGCGTCAAGAACATCTACGCCACCGGCCAGGGCCGCGTCATTGTCCGCGGTGTTGCGGAGATCGAGGAATCTGAAGGGGGCAACCGGGGCGACCGGATCATCGTCACCGAACTCCCGTATCAGGTGAACAAGGCCCAGTGGATCAGCGGGATCGCCGATATGGTCAAGGATAAGAAGATCGACGGCATCTCAGACATCCGCGACGAGTCCGACAAGGAGGGCATACGGGTCGTCTTCGAGCTCAGGAAGGGCACGATGGCGCCGGTCATCCTGAATAACCTGTACAAGAACACGGCGCTCGAGTCCAGTTTCTGGACCTCCAACCTTGCCATTGTCGATGGCCAGCCCAAGATCCTCAACCTGCACGGTCTCCTTGGCCACTTCGTCCAGCACCGGATCGAGGTGATCCGGCGCAGGTCCGAGTTCGACTTAAAGAAGGCGCAGGAGAAGGTCCATATCTTAAACGGGCTCCTCATTGCCCTGTCGAAGATCGATGCGATCATCAAGGCCATCCGTGCTTCCGATACGGTTGACGCCGCGAGAAACGCCCTCGTAGCCCAGTTCGGGCTCGACGAGCCGCAGGCGAACGCGATCCTCCAGATGCAGCTCCGCCGTCTCGCTGCCCTTGAGCAGAAGAAGATCACGGACGAGAAGAGCGATCTCGAAGTTGAGATCCGGCGCCTCGAAAAGATCCTTGAGAGCGAGGCGAACATCAAGGACGTTATCCGGCAGGAGACCGCCGCAGTTGCTGAGAAATTTGGCGACAAGCGCCGTACCCAGATTGCACTTGACACAAGCGAGCTCTCGACCGAGGATCTCATCGAGGACAAGATGGTCCTTGTCTCCATCACGAAAACGAACTATATCAAGAGGATGGACCTCGACACCTACCGGAAGCAGAAACGTGGCGGCCACGGCGTTACCGGCATGACCACCAAAGAGGACGATGTCGTCAGTTCGGTCTTTGCGGCCGGGATGAAGGACTACCTCCTCTGCTTCACGAACACAGGCAGGGTATACTGGCTCAAGGTCTACCAGATCCCCGAGAGCTCGCGGGTTGCAAAGGGCAAGCCGATTGTCAACCTCCTCAACTTAAAAGACGAGGTCGTCACGACTGTTATCCCCATCCGCGAGTTCCGGCCTGACAAGTACCTCATGTTCGCAACAAAGCTCGGGCAGGTCATCAAGATCCCGCAGGACCAGTTCTCCAACCCGCGGTCTACGGGAACGAACGCGATCCGGCTCAAGGAAGGCGACCAGCTCGTGGATGTTATCACAACCGATAATACCCGGGAAGTCGTCCTCTCGACACGGTTCGGGTACGGCCTCCGGTTCCACGAGGAGACCGTCAGGGTGGTGGGACGGAACGCGTCCGGTGTCATCGGCATGCGGTTCCGGGTCAAGAATGATACGGTCTGTGCGATCACTCTCGTTGATAACGAGCACACGCTCCTCACCATTTCCGATGTCGGCTTCGGGAAGCGGACCGAGTTCGACGACTTCCGCGGGCACGGACGGGCAACGCAGGGCGTCCGGACAATGGTGCTCGAACGCGATGCCGTGGTTATCGAATCGCGGGCCGTTTCAGAAACGGACGAGATCTTTGTCATGACCGAGTCCGGCGTTGTCATCAGGACCCCGGTCAGCGAGATCCGCATCATTGGCCGTGGCACCAAAGGTGTGAAGATCATGCGCCTCGACGAGAACGACAAGATTGTCGGCGTTGCCGTAGTCCCGGCAGAGATTGCCAACGGGAATGGCGATGGCGAAGCCGAAGCCGGGAAACCGGAAGAATAACCGTTTTTTTAAATATCCCCTTTTTTGGTAATCCCGAAAGGAGAGCATCCTTTATCTCTCCTGCCCCCGACATCCCTGATTAGGATTGTTCATGTACCGGAAAGAACTGACCGTCATTTCGCAGAGCGAAGGTGACATCATTGATATTACCGAAGAGGTGAGGAGGGCAGTAAAAGAGAGCAGGATCAAGGAAGGACTTGTTCATCTCTTTGTCCACCATTCCACAGCCGCACTCACGACCATCGAGTACGAACCGGGGATGCTCGCAGACCTGAAACGGGCATTGTCCGTCCTTGCTCCCGACAATATACCCTATGCCCACAATACCCGGTGGGGCGACGGCAACGGCCGGTCCCATGTCAAGGCCGCGCTGGTCGGCCCCTCCCTCACGCTGCCATTGGGTAACGGTGAACTGCTCTGCGGGACCTGGCAACAGGTCGTCCTCCTTGAACTGGACGTGAATGCAGGGAGGACGCGTTCGGTCACCTGCACCATTACGGGGGAATGAATTCATGGACAATGCTGACCTGAAGCAGGAGATCCGGCAGAAATGTGCAGCGCTCGATATCCCCCTTGTCGGGTTTGCCCCCGCCGATCGCTGGGACGCCCCGCTCTTTGAACCGTGGATACCCCCTGAGTTTCGCCCGAGATCAATCTACCCGGAAGCAAAGACCGTGATCGTGTTCGGCCTGCCGGTCAGCCTGCCCATTGTTGATTCCGCCCCTTCGATCTGGTACCATGAATTATACAAGACCGTCAACAGCCTGCTGGACCAGGACGGGTACCGGATCGCGTCCTTCCTTACCTCGCGGGGATTCCCCTCGGTCTGGGTCCCGCGGGATGGGTATGGCTCGCTGGAGATCCTGAAAGAGAAGCCGGCTGCCTTCTTCTCCCACCGCCATGCCGCATTCCTTGCCGGCCTCGGCAATTTCGGGGTGAACAACGTCCTTCTCACACCGGAGTTCGGCCCCCGTGTCCGGTTTGCCTCTGTTTTCACCGCAGCGGAGATCCTTCCTGACGCGGTCATGGAAGAGCCCCTCTGCACCCGGTGCATGCGGTGCGTTGATGCCTGCCCGGTGAATGCCCTTCCCGGGCAGGAATATCCCCTTGGCCTGACCGACAAACTGACCTGCACGGCCCGGTCAGAGGCGCTGAACAAACGGGCCCTTTCTCCGTGCGGGATTTGCATTAAAGTCTGCCCGGTCGGCCATGATCGGGCTGTTTACCGGCGGGAGGACGCTGCGATATACGATGAGGAGAACCCGGATGCCGTCAGTCTTCACCGGGCCTGGAAACACGTGCGGTCATACGGGAGCCGGTAGATTTACGGGGTTTACAGGACGATTCCTCGCGGATCTCTCCATTCACTGGGATCTAATCCCCAGTTTTTATATTTAGGGACGTTCAATTCCTACATCGGTGTCCCTCATATGAGGGAATTGGTTCCGGGGTACGACAATAAATTATACGTACTAATTCGTGTATTCACTACTCAGGAAGGCCGGCAGATGGAGTCCCACAGCATGAGGCAGAAACGCCTTAACGATCCCGCACATGGCACCCATCTCATGCCGGAAGACGATGGATCTGGCACCGGCCTGCCCGTTTCTGTCCTGTACGTTGACGACGAGCCGGCACTCCTTGAACCGACAAAACTGTCCCTGGAGAAACAGGGCCGGCTTTCCGTGGACACGACAACGAGCGTCCGTTCTGCACGGGAGATGATGGAGAAGAAGGTTTACGATGTCATCGTCTCCGACTACCAGATGCCCGGTACCGATGGCATCGAATTCCTGCGGCAGCTGAGAATGGAAGGCAACACGGTCCCCTTCATCATCTTCACCGGGAAGGGCCGGGAGGATGCCGTTATCGAGGCCTACAATTCCGGCGCTGACTTTTACCTTGCCAAGGGCGGTAATCCAAAGGCGATGTTTCTCGATCTCACGCACAAGATCGAGCAGGTCGTGAACCGTCGCCGGGCCGAGGACGCGCTCAGGAAAAGCGAGGAGAAGTACCGCGCCATCTTCGAGACGTTCGATGACCTGTATTACAAGACCGATATGCAGGGGATTATCCAGATACTGTCGCCGTCCTGCCTCAAACTGACCGGGTATGACCCTGCCGAGCTTATCGGGCATTCTGTCCTGGATCTTTACCCTGACCCGGAACAGAGACAGCAGCTTGTCGAAGAACTCCTGCTAAACGGTCTGGTCCACGATTACGAGATCATCTTACAGAATAAGGACGGTGTTCCCCGCCATGTCTCGGTCACGAGCCATGTCCTGCGGGATGTCGGTGGAAAAGCCGCTGCCATCGAGGGGGTTCTCCATGATGTGACGGACCGCAAGCAGATGGAGTCCGCGCTTCTTGCAAGCGAAGAGAAGTACCGGACCCTTGCGGATTTCCTCCCCATCATGGTCTTCGAGACCGACCGCGAGGGCAGGGCCACTTTTGCCAACCGCCTCACGTACCCGACGTTCGGGATCACGCCCGCGGATGTCGTGAACGGCATCAATATCATGGACCACATCGTTCCCGAGGAACGTGAGGCGGCTAAGCGGGGCGTTGTGGAACTCTTCCGCGGCAGGGATCGCGGCCCCATTGAATATACCCTGGTGAAAAAAGACGGTTCACGCTTCCCTGCCATGATCCTGTCAACTGCCATCCATGACTGGAAGACCCAGAGCATCACCGGGATCCGCGGGGTTGTTATCGATCTGACAGAACAGAAAAAGCAGGAATCTGCCTTAAAGGAGGCAAATTCCAATCTTGAGCAGAAGGTAAAGGAACGGACACGCGAGCTGAGTGAGCTTACCGAGAGCCTCAAAAAAGAGATCGCGGAGAAGAACCGCGTTATGGAGGCGCTCGCGGCAAGTGAGGAGAAGTACCGGACCCTGGTCGAGCAAATCGGCGATATCGTCTTCCATGTTGACCCGTCAGGCCTGCTCACGTACATCAGTCCCCACGTGCTGGAAAATGTCCGTGAGCCAACGGAGACCCTCAACATCATCGATGAGGCACCTGCGGAGTACCGCGACAGGATTCGCGGGATCCTCGATCCGTCTGCCCCGGTCCATGACGTAATTGCGGGGTTTGAGCTCCCGCTCCTGTCATCGGTCAATGGGAAAACCGTCCTCTACGAGATCAATGCAATGCCAACATTCGACAAGGGGAACGCGTACACCGGGTATTCCGGGATTGCCCGGAACATCACGGAGAGAAAGAACCTCCAGAATGCCGTAGCGGCATCCCTGCGGGAGAAGGAGACCCTCCTGAAAGAAATTCACCACCGTGTGAAGAACAACATGCAGGTGATCTCAAGCCTCTTAAATCTCCAGATAAAAGTGATGAAGGATGAGAAGAGCCGGGAGGCGCTCTTAGAGAGCCAGAACCGTGTCATGTCCATTGCCCTTGTCCACGAGAAACTGTACCAGTCGAAGAGTTTTGCGGAGATTGATTTCCACGATTACTTAAAAAAGATCTCCGAAAACCTCTTACAGTCATTCGGGGTGCCAAGAGGCAAGATCCGGGTGGATATACGGGGCCAGAATGTCATTTTGCCCCTGGAGAAAGCCATCCCTGTCAGCCTGATCATCAACGAGCTCCTTTCCAATGCATTCAAGTATGCCTATCCCGGAGAACGGACCGGGACCATCCTTGTGAGCATCAAACAGGCCGGCGAGCTGTACACGCTCATTGTCAGGGATGACGGGATCGGCCTTCCGGAAACCATCAGCCTTGACAATATCGAGACGCTGGGGCTCCAGCTGGTTATCTCTCTTGTCGGGCAGCTGGTCGGGACGATTGCACTGGACCGGACCGGGGGAACGGAGTTCCGCATTGAGTTCGCAAGAGAGATGACGGGAGGAATGTAGCATGAGTGAAGCCAAGATCCTGATTGTCGAAGATGAGGCCGTTACCGGGATGGATATCAGAAAGAGCCTTGTCGAGATGGGGTATTCCGTTGTTGCCGTTGCCACGACCGGAGAACTTGCCGTACGGAAAGCGGCGGAGCTGCACCCTGACCTCATCCTGATGGATATCATGCTGGCCGGCAGGATGAACGGCATCGAAGCCGCCGACAAGATCCGGCGGCACTGTCACATCCCGGTCGTCTACCTTACCGCGTATAGCGACGACACGTTCCTCGCCAAGGCCAAGCTGACCGAGCCGTTCGGGTACATCCTAAAACCGTTCCGGGAGATGGAGCTCAAGACAACTATCGAGATGGCCCTGTACAAGTACGCCATGGAGCACGCCCTCCGGATCAGCGAGGAGACTACCCGCGTTATCCTCGATGCAACCGATGACTTCCTCTTCCTGATCGATCCCCGCGGGAAATTCCTTGCCGTCAACCAGGCCCTTGCAAAAAAGGCCGGCATGGATGTCCGCGACTTTATCGGGACCGATATTTCCCGGCTGGTTACGCAGGGTTTCCTCTCGTCCCGCATGGCTGCCTGGAACCTGAACACGAACCAGAAGGAACCCGTCCGCTTCCAGGAGGAGTTCCACAACCGCTGGTTCGATGCAGCGATCTACCCGGTCAAATCCCCCGAGGGAGATGTAGTCCTCTTCGCAGTATCGATCCGGGACATCACGGCCCAGAAAACATTGGAAGAGCAGTCCCGGCAGAACGAGGAGTTCTTCCGGTCCCTCATCGAGGACACCTCGGATGTGATTGCGGTCCTGGATCGCGATGGAACCCTCCGGCACGAGAGCCCCTCGATCTTCCGGTGTCTCGGCTATAGCCCGGAACGGATCGTGGGCAAGCCGTTTTCCGTCATCTTCTCCGAAGAGAGCCTGCCGGTCTTCCGGCAGGTGCTTGATGAGATTTTAAAGACTCCCGGGATGGTCCGTGCCGTGAAGCTTCAGGTGAAGCATGAGGACGGGACCCCGCGGATCCTGGAGGGGATCATCAGCAACCTGTACGGGAACCCGGTCATCGAAGGGATTGTTGTCAACGGGTGGATTAAAAAGGACCCTTCGGATCCTGCCCCGGCCCGGCCCGTGAACAGCACTCTCCCCCTGCCCCCGGCCTGATCCTCGTTTTCCCTGTTGCTGTGTGCCTGCCGTGTGCAGGCAGCAATGGCCTGTTCTCCCCTATTGCAGGAGTTGCATCAGGCCGCTTTTGGGATCGCCTTCACCGATTTTACATAGAAGAAACCGACGATACCGAAGGTGATGGCCGGAGAGACCCAGAACGGGATGTGGACGCCGAAACTGTCCAGGATCATGATGATACCAAGGAAGAAGATCGAGTACATCGCCCCGTTCTTGAGGTACAGGTACTTCTTTATGTTCTCGACGTTTCTGACGGTCAGTTCCCTTACAACGAACGCCCCGAGGCCGTTGCCGAGAAGGATGAGGGGGACTGCCATCGTGAATGCGAACGCACCGATGACGCCGTCGATCGAGAAGGTTGCATCGATCACTTCAAGGTAGAAGATCTTGGACAGATCCGACATGTCGCCGTGCAGCATCTTCTGCTCGGCCTGCTCGGCGTTCTGCCGGAACCCGTGGACAATGAAGAACGCGGTCGACCCGACCACCGCACCAAACGCAAGCATCGTGCTCTTCCCGAGGGCGAACCAGACGAGCCCGGTCAGGAGGACCGAGACAACCGCAAAGAACCAGACGCCCTGCCGGACAAAGAACCGCTCGCCCCGGATACCGAAGTTCTTGTGCTCTAAGAAGAGCCAGTGGAAGAAGAGGAAGATGAGGAATGTCCCGCCGAACATCAGGAGCATGGGGGCGGATTCCTCAATGGCCGCAATCACGGCGGGGTCGCTTGAGAAGGTGGCCATGAACGCCCCGACGGGCCCGAGCGCCGGCGAGGAGAGCCAGACGATCAGCCAGGGCAAAAGACCACGGACGGCAAAGACGGCGATGATGAGGCCCCAGAGGAGGAACCAGCGCTTCGCCCGCTCGCTCATCGTCGAGAGGACCTCGGCATTGATGATAGCATTGTCAATGCTCGTTATGGTCTCGAAGAGACAGAGACCGGCCACGATGAGGACGATGGAAAGGAGATCCATGGATCAGGATCATATGGTGAGCGTGAGGTAAAAAAGGATGCCGGAAGTTTCCTGTATTGCTACCGGGACCGGGGCTCGTCGCCCGCGACAAAACAGAACGGGTCTTCGGCAGAAAAGTCCCCGCTTGTCGCATACGCCCTCACCCGGCATCCCCCGCCACATATTATGCGGTGCCGGCAGGTGCCGCAGCGGCCGGAGAACTGCATCTCCTTTTTGCGGAACAGCGCAAGCGAGCAATTCTCCCCTTCCGCCCAGAGAGTACTGAAGGGTTTGTTTCGGACATTCCCGACTAGGAACTCGCTGGAACGGGCGAACTGGCAGGGCCAGACATTGCCCTTTGCATCGATGTTCGCCACGCGGGTGCCGGCGCTGCACCCGCCTTTGAGGGAGGCGAGCAGTTCCTGTGCATCGTTGAGATCGGGCGATCTGTCGCGCTCCATCGATGCAAGGAGGTGGATGCTGTCCTGGGGTGCGTCCACGGTCAAAAACTCCATAACAGATGGGTCGGTCTCCTGCGCCTTCCGGTACAGGAGGGTGAGTGTCTCCTCAACCTCCCTCCTCCCCAGCTGGAGCCGGTCATACGCCCCACTGCCCCTGCCGGCGGGAACGAGCCAGTACAGGCAGAACCGGGAAGCACCGATCCGGACCGAGAGATCGATGAGGTCCTCCAGCTCCGAAAAGTTTTCCCGTGTCAGCGTCACCCGCACACCGCACCGGAGCCCTGCCTCATGGCAGGCAGAGAACGCGGCAAGAGTTGCCTCAAAAGCGCCGCTGTGGTTCCGGAACCGGTCATGGGTTGCGGCCGTTGCACCGTCGAGCGAGATCCCGGCGTACTCGATGCCGGCATCGCGGATCCTCGCTGCCATCTCCGGCGTGATGAGGGTGCCGTTGGTGCTGAGCGCCATCTTCATGCCCTTCTTTTTTGCATGCCGCGCAAGATCGTAGATGTCCCCCCGCAGGAGAGGTTCCCCGCCGGTGAAGAGGATGAGCGGGACGCCCATTGCCGCAAGGTCATCGATCACCGCCATTGCCTCTGCGGTCGTCAGTTCCCCATCCGTGGAGCTCGCGGGCCCCGAGGCATTGTAGCAGTGAGTGCAGGAGAGATTGCACCGGTCGGTGATGTTCCAGAAGACAACCGGGCGGTACATCCCCGTGAAGGCGAGGAGCGCGCTTGGCACCTCGCCCTGCGGCCGGTGCCGGTGATGCATCACGCTGCTCACGGTCCCCCTGCCATGGAGGCACTGGGTTATCCGGTTCATTTCCCTCCCCCGTTCTCGTTGATCCGGACATTGGGCACGCGCTTGTACTCGCGGGTGGAAAAGAGGACCCGGAACTCCGGGCACCCGGTTTCCGATGCAATCCGCCCAACCTCGGACAACACTTCTTCCCTGCTGTACCCGTGGTGCACGGTGTACCAGGAATACTCCCACTGTCCCGGTACCGGCTGGCGTTCATAGCAGTGCGTTACTGAAGGGAATGCAGCGAGCCGGGATCCTATGTCGTCCTGTGAATCGCGAGGGCCTTTCCAGGCTACGAGCGCATTGGCCGTGATCCCGATCTTCCGCTGGTCGATACGTGCCCGGAACTTCCGGATCACGCCCTCCTCACGTAATGCACTGATACGATCGATCACGTCCCGCTCGGAAATGCCAAGCCGGCTCCCGATTGCTGCAAAGGGCTCGGCCACAAGCGGCAGCCCCTTCTCAAGCACTCCGATCAACTGTCTGTCTACCGGATCCATCAGATCTCCTCTCCCGCAGCCCGCTCGAAACGGAACCGGACATCGATCTTGACCCGGCGCACGGTTGGCAGGTCCAGCATGTCCGTCTCCGGAATACCGGTTGTCTCAAGGATCTTCCCGAGAACGCAGTCCACGGCCCCGCGATCCTTTGCCGTGATGGTGAACCAAAGGTTGTAGGGATCCTCCCGCCGGAAATTGTGCGATACCTCCGGGCAGCTGCTGACAACCGCGGCAACTTCGTCAATCCTGTCCTCCGGCACCCGGAAAGCGACGAGCGTGGCGGCGGAGAGGCCGAGCGGCCGGGATTCAAGGACCGGCGATATCCCCCGTATGATCCCGGCCCGGGTGAGCCTCCGGAGCCGCTCCAGCAAATCCTCTTCCGTGATCCCCAGTCTCCCTGCAAGCGCCTGCCAGGGCCGGGGCACGAGCGGCAGGTCGTCCTGGAAGCATTCAAGGATCGAGAGATCGGTCCGGTCAACGGGCAGTTCCTCCTTCACGAGGCACCTCCCGGCTCGTACGGGCACCACGGGTCTTCCGCACAGAGTTCGCCCGTGACCAAGGAAGGCTTTTCCAGCCCGTCGCACCAGCGGGGGGAGACGCTGTTGCTCCCCCGCCAGGCCCGGGCCCGGCAGCCGCCACAGACCGGCTGGTATTCGCACCTTCCGCATTTCCCGGTCAGGCGCGAAGGGTCCCGAAGTGCCGAAAAGACCGGGGAGTCCGCCCAGATTTTGTCAAACGGGGTCGTCCTCACGTTACCGGCACTCAACGGCAGGTAGGGGCAGGGGGTGACATCGCCGTTTGCATAGATGCGGCAGTAGGTGATGCCGGCAATGCAGCCCCGTCCCCACTGCGGGTTGTTGATCCCGAGGCTGTCGGCAATGCGGCGGAACTGCGGGGCACAGGTGGGCCGGAGGTTGATATCACTGTCGCGGTACCGGAGCAGAACCTCCCGGATCACGTTCTCGTATGCGACCGGGGAAAGATCCCCGCCTTTTGCAGCGCGCCCGGTCGGGACCGGGAAGAAGACCTGGTAGTCCTTCACGCCGAGTTCTTTACCAAGCGCCACAACCGCTTCCACATCGGCCGCTACCGGCCGTACCGCGGTCATGTTGATCTGGACGCCAATCCCTTCGTGCCGGCAGTTCCCGATGGCGGCAACAGCCATATCCCATGCCCCGGGTGTTCCCCGCAGGGTGTCATGGGTAGCCGGATCGGCGGAGTCGAGACTGATCGCCGCTGCCCGGATACCGGATTCCCTGAGACGGGCTGCCATGGGCCGGTCGAGAAGATACCCGCTCGTGCCGAGCACCATCCGCAGCCCACGGTCCGTACCATAGCGGGCGATCGAGCACAGGTCGTCCCGCATGAGGGGCTCGCCTCCGGAGAGGACGACAACGGGGGTGCCGGTCCTCGTTATCTGGTCAATGACAGAACAGGCCTCGTGAAACGAGAGCACACCTTCCGCCTCTTTTTCACCGGCATCCACGTAACAGTGGGAGCACTTCAGGGGGCACCGGAGCGTGATGTTCCACGAGATGATCCGCGGTGCACAGGCAGCCCCGTTCACGGTAACCCTCCTTTCACCCGCTTCCGTTTGTGGAAAACGGGCAATAAAGATTTGGTTTGTGTCCCTTTTCCCCCTGGTTGCGGGTTGGAATAAGTGGCAAACAATGAGTCCGGGCAGCTTTTCATTGCCCGCCCCCACGTCCCTGCCAGCCGGACCAACCCACTCCAGACGGGAAAATTCGGAAAATCCTGCAGGCCCTCATCCCGTTCGGCACCCATTGATCACGACCTAACAAGAGATGAGAGTATGGCAGACGCTTCCAGCCATAGGGAATGCGATCTGCACTGGAGAAACACCATGGACATACTCGCACACGAGCCCTTCGGATCGGTCAGTTCGATCCGGAGCCTGCAGTCCGCTGCACCCACAAATCGCACTGCATTGGGCAGCACCGGAATGTACGAATCACACATCGCTGCAAAGAACCGTCTCGGAGGTGAGCCGGGAAATCCCCTGCCCTGCCAGTGAACACTGTCACGCACTCATTTCACTCCGTGCACACCGGACCACACACCGGAAGTCCGCACACCTTTCGACACATACGATAACCAAACATACTCTTTATCATCTCTTTTCCTGCTTTGTACAGGCAGCGCATGGTGAGGAAGCATACCCTGGTACCATGAATGCCGTATGCCAATACCTGAGATACGGCAAGTGTATGGTATTATACCCGGTCAGAGAAGGATATCAGGAACGGGTGCCGGGAACCCATGCAGCATAGCGGCCACGTTATACCAGAATCCTGGTGTTTTTTACGACCATCAGTTCCGGACGGATTGTACCCGGGCCGGAATCTTTACGATTTTTCTCATCACAAGCACACCCGCATATACCCCGGCACTGATCAGGATAATCGTTGCTCCTGATGGCACATCGAGGGCTGCAGAAAGGAAGATCCCGGTGGTTGTAAAAACTGTCCCGAGCAGGGCAGCGCTGATCATCATCGTCTTTACATCCATGGAAAATTCCCTGCTGATCGCTGCCGGGAGCGTAAGGAGGGCAATGACAAGAATGATCCCGACTACCTGGATGAGCATGACCACCGTGAACGCAATCAGCACGAGCAGGATCCGCGTGAGGGTTGTCACGGGAAGGTTGGTGACCGTTGCATACTCTTCATCGAACGTGACGGCGAGAAGATCGTAAAACAGCAGTCCGACTGTTATGACGATGACTGCAACAAGGAAGGCAAGGATCAGCAGTTCTCCGCGGGGGATGAGCAGGATGTTACCGAAAAGGTATCCGAAAAGGTCAGGGGCAAACCCGGGCGAGAGATACACAAAGAGGATCCCCAGCGCCATGCCGGTAGCCCAGACCGCCCCGATCAGGGTATCCATGTGCTGGTGTGCTTTACGCTCGAGTTCGCCCATCGTGATTGCAGCGCCCGTGGTGAAGACCAGTGCACCGAGAATCGGCTCGATACCGAGGTAATACCCGATACCGATGCCACCAAAGGCGGCATGCGAGATCCCCCCGCTGATGGCAACCATGCGCCGGATGATGACGTAGGTGCCGATGATCCCGCAGGCAATGCTTGCAAGGATGCCCGCAATGAGTGCGTTCTGGAAGAATGCAAAGGAGAGGATCTCAAACACGGTCTTCCTCTCCGGGATGCGTGCGCAGGACACGATGGGGGTGGCCGTGGGCGATGATGTCAACCGGGCACGGGTATGCACTCTCTATCAGGTCACCGGTCAGTTCCTTTGAATCGTGGGTATAGAGGCGGCGGTTGAGGCAGCCGACCTTGGTGACATGGGAGACCACGACCCCGATGTCGTGGGTGACAAGGACAATGGTCATTGTTTTTGCCAGGCTTTCCAGGATATCGTAGAACTTCGTCTCGGTGGGGGTATCGATAAAGACCGTGGGTTCATCGAGAAGCAGGACCTGCGGGTTGCCTGCAAGCGCCCGTGCAATGACCACACGCTGGCGTTCTCCCCCGGAGAGGTCACGGATTGCCCGGTCCGCAAGGTGGAGGATCCCCATGGTCGAGAGCGCAGCATCGGCAGACCGGTAGTCTTCATCCGAGTACCGTTTGGGAATGATCCCGTTCTTTCCTCCGAGCAGCCCGGAGAGGACCATGCCCCGGACGCTGATCGGGTACTCGAAGTCGAAGGTACGGACCTGGGGGACATACCCGATCCGGTGCCGGGTCTCCTTAGGGACCTGGCCAAGGACGCGGACGGTGCCCCGATCGGGAGGGATGAGGCCGAGAATCACCTTGAGGAGCGTGGTCTTGCCCCCGCCATTCGGCCCGAGAATGGCAAACACATCGCCTTCCATGACCCGGAGATTGACCTGTTCGAGGATGGTTCGCCCGTCCCGCGTCAGCCAGACATCTTCAAGTTCGATGACCGGTCTCTCTGTCATTACCGCGCCCCCTCCATGAATGCCGAAGCCGCGTTCTTCATGTTTTTCAGGTAGTCTTCTTCGAGCGGACTGACCAGTACTACCCTGCCCCCGATCTCGTCCGCGATGACTTGTGCGCTTTTTGTGCTGTATTCAGGTGCGGCAAATACAACGGTAATGTTCTTTTCCCGTGCCTGGCTGATGAGGTTTTTGATCCCCGTGGCAGTAGGCTCCTTTCCCTCTGCCTCGATGGGGATCTGGACGAGCCCGTAATCGCGGGCAAAGTACGACCATGCCGGGTGATAGACCATGAACGTTCGGGTGGTACGTGCCGTAACATCCCGGGTGATGGATGCGTCAAGATCATCAAGTTCCCGGATGAATGCGTCTGCGTTGACCCGGTATTCTGTTGCATGGGCAGGATCGGCAGCAGCGAGGCCCTCACAGGTGTTCTCCGCCATGATGCGGGCATTCTTCAGCGAAAGCCAGATATGGGGGTCGGAGCCGGGTTCCTCACCGGACGTATGTGAATCTCCCTCTTCCTCCTCACCCTGGCTTTTCAGTAGTCCGATACCCGTTGCGCTGTCGATAACCGTCATTGAGGGGTTGAGGCCTGCGATCTTGTCCATCCATGCCCGCTCGAACTCGATGCCTGACCCCACCTTTACGTAGACATCGGCCGACCCGATCTCTGCCAGTTGTCCCGGTGTGGGTTCATAGGTGTGCGGGTCTGCCCCGGGGGGAACAAGGACGATGACCTTCGCATGGTCTCCGGTAATCCGCTCCACGAACTGTTTCTGCGGGAGGATGGTAACGGCGACAGTGAGATCGGGCGATACTGTAGTGGTAATCCCGGTCGCTGCCTGCTGCTGGATGCAGCCGGCAGAAAGACAGACAAGGATCATGCCTGCTGCAGCAAAAAGAAACATCATGCTGCGGATTTTCAGGTCTCCCTTTGGCGAATGGGTTTTGTCTCTCTTGTGGTTCATGGATAGCAACTCTTTATGAATTGAATTTGGTGTAATTCCAACTTTTTCCGGGGGCGGTGTCCTGAAGTAACAACCTGTTACGGTGCCCCGCTCTTTGCCCGTATGGCAATCTCTTCATCGTCGTGCGTTATCTCCCCACAGACTCCCTGCTGCGGGTGCCCCATGAACTGGCAGATCCGGTCTATGGCTTTTTTCGATACCCTGCTCTCGAACCTCCGGGCCTCGTTGCAGGCTTCCTGGTGGGAGAGCCCGTTTCTTGCGAGCATGAGGCTTAAGATACGGTGCCGCCTGATGAAAAATGCGGCATCGCGCCTGCCGGATTCGGTGAGCGTGACACCGCGGTATGGCGTGTGCAAGAGGTAACCCCCGACGGTCAGTTCCGCGAGTGTCTTGGTGATGGTGGATGGATCGACATGAAATGCCGACGCGATATCGTTTGTCCGGGCACTGCCTCCCGATTCGAAGATGAACTTGAGGTATTCCACCTTCCGTGCGGGAAGGGTAAGGCCGGGTTCAGGCTTCATGGAAAATGATTAGGCGTGCTGCCAGATTAATTTTGGTGTCTACCCAAATCTGGTGGCAGTCCGTTTGGTCTGTTGGTGACTAAGGCTTTATGAAAACGGGCATTGTCGATCCGGAATACCTGTACTGGGTAAACCAGCAGGGAATGTCCGTGAATGAACGGACGGGTTGAACAGAATCTGTACGGGCAGATCACTGGCTGGAGCGGGAACAAAAAACAACAGAAAATCTGTTGCGGGTTTTCCTTAACAATGTGTCAGTTAATTTTCTTCTGAATGGACGATTTTGCCTGCCGTACCTGTACGAAAGCCCCAAAATCCTTCATGATCGATCCAGCTTCCGGGGACTCCCGGAGGTAGGCAAGAAACAAACGGATGTGGTCGATGGTTTCCGAATGCAGCTCATGCTCCATCATACAGGCGTCCTGTGTTGCCGTTGCTTCCGAAATTCTGAGGATCTCAAGGAGCGACTTAAGGGTCTCATGACGGTCCTGGATAACCTCCGCAATCTTCCTCCCTTCCGGTGTGAGCGTGACGCCATCGTACTTCCGGTACGTGATCATCCCCATCCGGTCGAGCTTCTGGACCATCTCGACAACGGTGGGCGGCTGGATGCAGAGCTCGCGGGCAATGTCCTTGGTGCGGGCATAGCCCTTCTCTGAGGATGCGTTGAGGATGGCTTCCAGGTAGTCCTCGGCTTTCCTGCTCAGCGAATGCATGATCGATTTTGGCTGCGCGGGGATATAATATTTAGGGTAACCGAAATTGCCTGTTGTGCGCAGGAAATTAGGTTTTCACAACTATTCTGAACTTGTTTTTGCCTGCGGGCAGAGATCCGAACATCGTTCGGCCACCCGTTATCCCGACCGAACATCAGATAATCCTGCATGGAAGTTTCAGAGAAAAAACCGGCAGGCACTCCCGCGGCCGAAAGTGTCACAACGCTCGACCGGATCGTGCCCCCGGGAACCTGTCGCGTTGTCATGGTACCGGCCCGTGGGCCGATCCGGCAGCGGCTGCTCGCGTTCGGTTTTGTTCCGGGCGCGGTGGTCGAAGCAGTCCGGACCGCACCCCTCGGCGACCCGGTCGAGTACCGGGTAAAGGGCTGCGCAATCTCGCTTCGGAAAGAGGACGCACGTCTCATCTCCGTAATCGCCGGAGGTGCCTGATGGAGGAGCAGGTCCCCCTCTCCTTCCTCTCTCCCGGTACGGAAGCAACGGTCACCGGTATCCGGGCAGGCTGCGGCATGATCCAGCGGCTTTCTGCCATGGGCATTCACCCAAAAAGCCACCTTACCGTGGTCTGTTCGGACCGCGGCCCGCTGATCGTCTCGGTTGCCGGGACGCGGTATGCACTCTCGAAGGGCATGGCCATGAAGATCCTTGTTGCACCGGTGCAGGGCCAGGAACGTGTGGCCTGCGCTGATGCAGGAGAGACCGGATGAAAAAGATCCGGATCGCCCTTGCCGGCAACCCGAACGTGGGCAAGAGCACCATCTTCAATGCGCTGACCGGCTCCCGGCAGCACGTGGGCAACTGGCCCGGCGTAACAGTCGAGAAGAAGAGCGGGTACGCCCGGCTCGGGGAGTACGAGATAGAGATTGTTGACCTCCCCGGGACCTACAGCCTCACCGCCTATTCGGTCGACGAAGTGGTGGCCCGCGATTACATCATTGACGAGAAGCCCGATGTCGTGGTCCATGTCGTGGATGCGACCAACTTCGAGCGGAACCTATACCTCACTACCCAGCTCATGGAGCTCGGCGTTCCGCTTGTCATGGCCCTGAACATGTCGGACATGGCGGAGAAGAGCGGGACGATGATCAACCGGTCCTCGATTAAGAAGTTCTTCGAGATCCCGGTTGTCAGGACGATAGGAAGCAAAGGTGAGGGCCTTAATGAACTTCTCAGGACCGCTATCAACGAGTCCGAGACCTCCCCCCACCACGAGCACGCCATCGGGTACGGCGATGCCATTGAGCGCTCGATCTCGGAGATCAGCGCCGCCATCAGCAGCGACCCGGCCCTTGCTGCACGCTACCCGCCTCGCTGGCTCGCCATCCGGCTCTTGGAAGGGGATGGGAATGCACAGGAGAAACTAAAGGGAAGTCCCGCGGAGCAGAAGGTGCTTTCCCTGCTGCAGCAGTGCGATCCAGACCAGGCTGAAGCGGAGATGGCCGACCGGCGCTACGAAGTCATCGCAGCGCTCCTGCCGCAGGTCTGCACCACCTGCGTGAAGGAGATGAACTCCTCGGACATCATCGACCAGGTCATCACGAACCGGTATCTCGGCATCCCGATCTTCCTTGCCCTTATGTGGGGGGCGTTCCAGCTTACGTTTGCGGTCGCCACGCCGTTCATGACCGCCATCGATGAATTGTTCGCGTACTGTGCAGCAGCCCTTGCCGAAAGCGGAGCGGAACCGGCCTGGCTCATGTCCCTCTTAGGCGACGGGATCATCGGAGGACTTGGCTCGGTCATCATCTTTTTGCCCAACATCTTCATCCTCCTCTTCCTCCTCTCGCTCCTCGAAGACAGCGGGTACCTTGCCCGTGCAGCGTTTGTCATGGACCGCCTGATGTATGCCATCGGCCTTCCGGGCAAGTCGTTCATCCCGATGCTGATCGGATTCGGGTGCAATGTGCCCGCCATCATGGCGACCCGGACCATCGAGGACAAGAACGACCGGCTGATCACCATCCTGATCAACCCGTTTATGTCCTGCGGTGCCCGGCTGCCGGTCTTCGTCCTCCTTGCCGGGGCATTCTTCCCGGCAAACGCCGGCAACGTTGTCTTCCTCCTCTATGTCATCGGCATCGTGGTTGCCATTGCCTCGGCCTGGCTCTTCCGGAAGATCATCCTCCCCGGGAAGCCGGCGCCCTTCCTCATGGAGATGCCCCCCTACCGACTGCCGACATTCTTTACTTCGGTGCGCCACATGTGGGACCGCGGGTACATGTATATCCGGAAAGCCGGCGGGATCATCCTTGCCGGTGCGCTGATCGTCTGGTTCCTTGCAACGTTCCCGTACGGGGTGGAGTACGGCAGCGCCGGGAGCTATGCCGGCATGCTCGGGCACCTGCTCCAGCCGCTTTTTGCCCCGCTCGGATTTGACTGGAAGATCGCCGTAGCGCTCCTCTTCGGGTTCATCGCAAAGGAGATCGTTGTCGGATCGCTGGGCGCCCTGTACGGCACTGGTGAGGACGAAGGGACCCTCTCTGCGGCGCTGATGGCCGATCCGTCATTCGGGCCGGTCACGGCATTTGCCCTGATGGTCTTCGTGCTCCTCTACATGCCCTGCGTTGCCGCTCTCGCGGTCATAAAAAAGGAGACGGGCTCCTGGAAATGGACCCTCTTCTCGGTAGGATACGGCATAGCGGTCGCGTATATCCTCGCGCTCGTCATCGTGCACGCGGCCCCTGTCCTTGTAGGGGGGATCTGATTATGACATCAACCCTGAAAACAACATTCTCCGCCGTCTTCGGCATCCTGTACTGGCTCTCTGGCCTCACGATGATTATCTCTGCCCTGGTCCCGGCCCTCGCGGAATCGGCCGGGCAGTTTATGATACCCGCTGACCCTGCCGCAGGGTTCGTGCTCTGCGTTGTGGGGACCGTCTTCCTCTTCGCATACCGGAGACTTACCGCGGGAACGGGCAACGGGCAGGCGTACCTTTACGTTGCGATGGGGCTCTCCCTCGTCTTCGGCATCGTTGCCCTGCTCTCCATCCTGGCGGTTGGGGCCGATCTCGTCCTCTTTGGCGGCGAGTCCTGGAACCCGGTCCAGATCCTGGTACCGATGGTCTGGCTGGCCATCCTCCCGGCAATCGGGCTTTACACCTGGGGGAGGGAATTTGTCGGGAACCTGACGGGAGCCTGATCATGACAGGATCACTCCGGTCCATTGCACAGCTCATTCAGGACGGCCACCTGACCCTCGCGGAATGCCCGGCCCGGCTCGGGATAACCCGGGAGCAACTGGAGAACCGTCTCCAGCTGATGGAGCGGCAGGGATACCTTGTCTGCCAGGGGGGTGCAGCGGATGCTGCGGGCTGCACCTGCAGCCACTGCTGTGCATCGTGCTGTCAGAACGATTCCGCACATCTGCCGTTCACCGTCTCCCTTACCGCAAAGGGCGAACAGCTCCTCCGGGTTACCGGGAAGAGTGTGCCCTGAAGAACAGAAACAGTCCCTGATGTGAAAAAAGAAGAATTATCCGAGCGCTGCACCGTCCCTGAACAGGTGTTTCCACACCAGCGCTGCTAAAATGGCTCCAATAAGCGGGGCAATGATGAACATCCAGAGCTGGGCAAGGGCAGTGCCTCCGACAAGGAGGGCGGGACCGAGGCTTCGGGCCGGGTTGACCGAAGTTCCGGTGATCATGATCCCGACGATATGCACCAGCGTGAGCGAAAGTCCGATCGCGATCCCGGCAAAACCAGCGGGAGCCGCTTTGCTTGTTGCGCCAAAGATGACCATCAGGAAGACAAAGGTTAAGATGATCTCAGCAAGAAGGCCCGAGACCATCGAGTACCCTCCGGGCGATGCAATACCGTACCCGTTCTGGCCGAGCCCGTTGACCGCGAGGGAATAGGACGGGAGGCCGGAGGCGACAGCCAGCAGGAGCGCAGCAGCGATGATGGCACCGATGCATTGGACAACAATGTACAGGAGCGCATCCCGTGACGGGATCTTTCCGTTCACGAACATGGCGACCGTGATGGCCGGGTTGATATGACACCCGGAGACCGGGCCGATGGCATAGACCATGACCAGCACGGCAAGGCCGAATGCTGCAGCAATACCGAGAACTCCAAGGGACGTGCCCGCGATGACCGCTGCACCACACCCGAAGAAGACCAGCACGAATGTTCCGATAAGTTCTGCCAGATACTTTTGGTATTCACCCATAGACAAGACCCCAGAAACGGTTCGCTGAACCGATGTGGAGCAATTGGCCCCGTACCTGATACATCTATCGGGCAGGAGTTGGATGGGGAGGGAAACGGTTTTTTTATGCGATGGCCGTGTCAATCATTGTATAGAAGAGGCTATAATGACCGCCTGCCCCCCCGAGGAAGAAGAATACACTGCCGATCATGTGCGGGCGATAGCAGAACGACTCCGGTCCGCCCGCACCAAGAGAGAACTCGGGGAGATTCTGGTACGCGAAGTGGGAAAGTACTCCCTCTTCGACCTCCAGATTATAGGCGGTCGGCTGAACGCCGAGATCGAGAAGCTCCCGTCGCCCTACCGCGAGGCCGTTGCCCCGTTTTTCCGGGACCAGCTCTTCCGTGCCCACCACCGCCTCATCTCCATGCACCGGAGCGGGGCATTCTCCCGGCTCTCCGGCCCGGTCCGGGACCGGGAGCGGTTCGATGCTTTCTGCGACATGCTCCCTTTGGGGCTCTTTACCTGGGACGATGCAGGCGAACGGAACCCCTGGTTCCGGAACCCGAAGAACCGGTTCTTCTATTACCTGGTTGCCGCGTTCACGATGTTCGTTGTTGAGGAGCCGGGGCACCCGGTGGGTATGCCCTTTCCCGGGGGATTTTTCGTGGAACAGCGGGGAAGCGACTACTACTGCCTGATCCGGGACAAGGAGAAGGACGTCTTTTACTCTATCTGCAACTTCTGTCCCGCAAAACAGAGCGAAGAGCCGGCCCGGGATGTATCCCGGTTGCGCTGACCACGGGGTGGGCGCCTCTTCCCTGCTCTTTGGCGAAGGTTAATGATACCCAAAAAGGATAGTCTCAACAACGGGCAACAGCCCACGCTGCCTTGCATGGGCAGCGCATGAAAAATCCTCACGGAACGAACGACAGATATCACCGCTTCCCGGTGTGCTGCTCACAGGCAGGGACATTGCCACCATGGTATGTCCTTGCGGCCGCATGCCAGGGGCCATTTCGGAATCAGTATATCAAACCGAAAAAATGACCGCTAATGGTATAATTGGTTAACGTACGACAGGAAGGTTATGGTATGAGTGACGAAAGCAAGTGCCCCGTGACCGGCATGGGGAACCGGACGGCACCCGGCCGGGGTCAGTCCAACCGCGACTGGTGGCCCAACCAGGTCAACCTGAAAATACTCCACCAGCACTCCCCAAAATCCAATCCGATGGATCCTGGATTTAATTATGCAGAGGAATTCAGCACGCTCGACCTTGCGGCGGTGAAGGCTGACTTAAAGGCGCTGATGACCGATTCGCAGGACTGGTGGCCGGCGGACTTTGGCCACTATGGCCCCCTCCTGATCCGGATGGCCTGGCATTCGGCCGGCACGTACCGCGTCCTGGACGGCCGCGGCGGGGCCGGTTCCGGCCAGCAGCGCTTCCCCCCCCTCAACAGCTGGCCCGATAACGTGAACCTGGATAAGGCACGCCGGCTGCTCTGGCCCATCAAGCAGAAGTACGGCAGGAAGATCTCGTGGGCCGATCTCTATATCCTTGCCGGCAACGTTGCCCTGGAGTCGATGGGCTTTAAGACGTTCGGCTTTGCCGGTGGCCGCGAGGATGTCTGGGAGCCGGAAGAGGACGTGTACTGGGGCTCCGAGAACACGTGGCTGGATGACAAGCGCTACTCCGGCGACCGCAAGCTCGAAAATCCGCTTGCTGCGGTGCAGATGGGGCTCATCTACGTCAACCCGGAAGGCCCGAACGGGAACCCGGACCCGGTTGCCGCGGCAAAGGACATCCGCGAGACCTTTGCCCGCATGGCCATGAACGATGAGGAGACGGTTGCGCTTATTGCCGGCGGCCACACGTTCGGCAAGACCCACGGTGCCGGCCCGGCAACCCATGTCGGGCCCGAGCCGGAAGCAGCCCCCATTGAGGAGCAGGGCCTTGGCTGGAAGAGCAGTTTCGGTACCGGCAAGGGTGGCGACACAATTTCGAGCGGCCTTGAGGTCACCTGGACCAATACGCCGACGAAGTGGAGCAACAACTTCTTCCGGATCCTGTTCAGTTACGAGTGGGAGCTGACCAAAAGCCCGGCCGGTGCCCACCAGTGGCGCCCGAAGGGTGGCGCCGGCGCCGGGGCGATCCCGGATGCCCATGACCCGAAGAAACGCCACGCCCCGACCATGCTCACCACCGATCTATCCCTGCGGTTCGATCCCGCCTACGAGAAGATCTCGCGGCGGTTCTACGAGCACCCGGACGAGCTTGCCGACGCGTTTGCCCGGGCATGGTTCAAGCTGACGCACCGCGACATGGGCCCGCGAACCCGCTATCTCGGCCCCGAGGTCCCACAAGAAGAGCTCATCTGGCAGGACCCGATCCCCGCAGTCGACCATCCGCTGGTCGACGAGCAGGACATCGCTGCCCTCAAAAAGAAGATCCTCGCGTCCGGCCTTTCTGTACAGGAACTTGTCTCGACTGCATGGGCGTCGGCGTCCACCTTCCGCGGCTCCGACAAGCGCGGCGGCGCAAACGGCGCACGTATCCGGCTCGCCCCGCAGAAGGACTGGGAGGTCAACGAACCGGCCAGACTCAAAAAGGTGCTTTCCGTTCTTGAGGGCATCAAGGCAGAATTCAACAAAGCGCAGCAAGGGAACAAGAAGATCTCGCTTGCCGACCTGATCGTGCTCGCCGGCTGTGCCGGTGTCGAGCAGGCTGCACAGAATGCCGGTCACACGGTAAAGGTGCCGTTCACCCCCGGACGCATGGATGCTTCCCAGGATAAGACCGACGTGGCCTCCTTTGCCGTGCTTGAACCAAAAGCGGACGGCTTCCGCAATTACCGGAAGACTCCCGCCTTCCTGTCGGCAGAGGAGCAGCTGGTTGACAAGGCGCAGCTGCTGAAGCTTACCGCCCCGGAGATGACGGTTCTCGTTGGCGGCATGCGGGTGCTTGACACCAACTTCGGCCATACAAAACACGGCGTGTTCGCCAAAAAGCCGGGTGCGCTGACCAATGACTTCTTCGTCAACCTGCTTGACATGGGCACGGAATGGAAACCGGTTGCCGGCGCAGACGGCGAGTACGAAGGGCGCGACCGGAAGACGGGCGCCGCGAAATGGACCGGAACCCGGGTCGACCTCATCTTTGGCTCGAACGCCCAGCTCCGGGCCCTTGCCGAGGTGTATGCATGCGCCGATGCACAGGAGAAGTTCGTTTCGGATTTCGTGGCAGCCTGGGCAAAAGTCATGAACCTCGACCGTTTCGACCTCGCACGGAAATAACGGTCGCAGGACTCCCCCTCTTTTTTTCGTGCCATTCCTGGCAGAATTCCGTTATGTCCTGCGAATTGCTCCCCTGCACTGATAACGGCGTCCGCACCCGTTTGTGCCCTGCCATTTCAGGAAAGGCTTTCTCACTCCAAAAAAAAGGGATCCCCATGACAGAGAATCACGGGCTCTTATACAGCCTGGCACTCTTCAAGCAGCGGTACGTGCGGGGAACGTCCTGGACCCAGATCGTGCTCAACTTCGGTATCATCACTGCCAATGCCAAGCTCTTCGAGGACTTCTTCTGGCTCCACCTCGGGCTGACCATGCCGGAGGTCATCGCGCTCTCGGTTCCCGGGTATGTCATCATCTGTTACCTCATCGGGCATTATGATGAGAAGATCGGGTTCTGGCAGGTGGAGAACAATTTGAGCTACCGGTTCTCTCCCTATTCGGACGAGATGCGGCGGGATATCCGCGAGATCAAGGAGCAGCTCAGGAAAGGGATATGAGTGTCCGGTTATTCCAGTAACGTAGCCGGCCCCCGTGAGGGGACGCGGGAAAAACGGTGATGGGGTGTTAGTCCAGCGGGATGGTCTCGAGCTGGGAGACGAGTTCCCAGATCCGGGTCCGCGCGTGGATGGGCATATTGGGGTCGTTGGAGATCTCGTCGATCTTGGAAATGGCTTCTGCTGCGCGCAGCCCCATTGCCTTGTTGTTGTTTAAAAGCATGGCCCGGGTCTCATCGGCGACCCGCCGGATATTTCTCGGTATTGAACTGTCTTCCTGGATGTGCTGCAGCATCAGGATACAGTTTTCCATTGTCTTGTCAGCATTTGCCATAGTATCGCCTGCTTACCTGTGTACCTGTAGTTAATATGCGGAACCGGCATATATAGTTTAAATAACGACCAGACGGTGATCCTATGGCTCCACGAAAGGAAGACGAGATTATGGCCGGATACCTCCTCAAGGGAGGCAAGATGCTTGAGAAGACCTGCAAGACCTGCGGGTGCCCGCTCTTCGAGGTGAAGGGAAAGACGCTCTGCGTTGTCTGCGCGGAGAATGAGACAGGGAAGGCTACAGCAACCCCCGCCGCGACTGCTCCCCCCGCTGCCGGGCATGTCCATTCCGCTACCTGCGGGTGTGGTGTGGATCACGATGCCGAACCCTGTACCTGCGGCGACGAGGAGGGTGGTCTGCTTGCCGAGGAGCTGGCGATGACCATCCACGCGCTCTGCGAACGGGTTCACAACGAAAAGGATCCGGAGAATGTCCTCACCCTGATGCAGGCCGTGAAGGCCGGGACCGAGGCGCTCGAGATATTGTGCCGGCTGTAATTTTTTTAGCCCAATGCTCTTTTTTCCCGTGGCGGATTTTTTCCTGATGGCGAATACCCGGATCTTCAGGAAGGTTACCGGGCCCGTCGCATTGCACGGGGCGCCCTGTCGGGACCGGTTTCCCCAATGACGTGAACCCAGATAAATTTCAGACCCATGCCCTGGATCTTCTGGGAGATAGCGAGAGGATCCACCTTTTTTCCCTGGGCCCTGAGGATGTAGTGATAGTATTCCGTGGTGACGACGTACCGCTTCTCTTCCAGAAAACGCTTGATCTGGTCCCGTTTTCCCCCGGAGATATGATAAATCCCGTCAACCGCAGGGGGAGCTGGTGTCCAGTCTTTCATCCTGATGTCGTACGCTTCTTTCACCGAACCGTACTGCGGGCCGGTGATCACCTGTCCCGTGCTGAAGTGGGAAAGAGTGTCCCATTGTACTTCGTATTCCGGCTTTCCCGCCATCTTCACCGGAACGGGCGCATCAGCGGTTGCCGGACTTCGTAATTCACGGGATTCTTTGTGCACTCCACTCATGATGCCGGCTCCATTTTCCCCCACATTTCCCACAACGTGGTTGTAGTTCGGCTCTCCGGATTAAATAGTAGTGACCTCCTGTGCTGTTACCCCGCGCCGGCTGAAAAGAAGACTCTGGTTTTATTCGGTTATTTATAAAATAAGCAGAAATATATTCCATGACACCCGAAACTGATGAATGGACCGCAGGGAACACGTCCACATCATCAGTGCTGGCGAGACCATTCATCTTGCGTACCCGGCGGTCTTCCGAACCCTGCCCACCATCTCGCACACGTATGTCCTTGCCGGTGACGAGGTGTACACGGAATCAATGAACCCTGCTCTCGCGAAGGAGCGGGCTGCAACCCGGAACGCTGTCAACAGCGTGAAGGAGATCTCCGGGTCGCTTGCGATCCCGTTTGAACGGATAACCCTCTTCCCCCCGATCTATCCGTCCGTGCGGAATGCCCTGGCAGGGATCCACCGGAACCATCCCGGGGCACGGTACAGTTTCGACCTCTCTGGCGGTCCAAAGGACCTCTGCATGGCGCTTTTTACCATTGCGCCATGGGTTGGGGCGGAGGTCTATTCGGCGTTCGACGGGAAGGTGCCGCAGCGGGTGCCGGTACCGGACGTGTCCGTGACCGGAATTATGGCAAATCCCAATTACGCGAGTATTCTCTCGGTGCTGATCCGCAGGAGGCGGCTGGCTGGCCCGGGAAAGGAAGACCTGCTGGTCCCGCGGTCGTACCTGTTCGATCAGGTCTGGTCGCTGTACCTGCGGTTGCGGGAGAGGAAGGTTGTGCCTGCGCAGCCGGGGGCACCGGTGGTACAGAACAAACGGGGGATCAAGCCGGCGAATAATTTGTCGCAGCAGACATTCTCAACGTTTTGTGCATCCCTCCGCAAGGCAGGTTTTATTGAGGAAGGGCAGGAAGGAGAGAACCGGAAAGAAAAAGCATACCGGATCACGGAACTTGGTGAGACCGCGTTCCGGTTCTATGCAGATCCGTCCCTCAGCAGTAGCGTGAAGCAGGAGCTGGAGGGGCTGAATGTCGGGCACAGAACGTAAAATTTTTCCGGGAGATCGCGCTGAAAAATTTTCAATCGCGATCGCAGGGTGTAAGTTTGTGAAGCGATTGTAGGTTATTTTACCTACAAAACTATTGGTTAACCTACAAAATTTTTGGTTCTCCGGCGTGCGGTTTTCGGACAATAGGGTAGGGGTCGATGAAAAATTTTCGGGCGCGATTTTGATCGCATTTGAAAATTTTTTAGCAGAGTCTGATTTGGTTCGAAGAACCTGATGTTCTTCTCATCCTCCAAGTCTGATGACTTGTCGGATTTGAAAAATGTATTAACAAAAAGTGAATCCAGCTTGATACTTGAAACCAGGAGTCCAAGTGTAGGTAAGAATCCGATCAGGGAATTACACCAGAAAATCAGCAATGAGAAAGGGATGTGGTCATAAATGGGAATCAGTTCCCTTTGAATTTCTTATACGCTTCAGCAAACTCTTCGAGTTCCATTTCAAGATCTTCCCGAATGATCTTCCTTAGCAATCCTTTGGGGATCTCTCCTCCGCTGTGTACCGGAACTGTCGTGTATCTCCCGTCATCAGATTTCATCCGCACATGTGAACCTTTCTGGCGGATGATGGTAAATCCCAATGTTTCAAGAAAAGTGACAAGGTCTTTTCCTTTAATCACCGGGAGCATTACGCACCCTGGGTGATCTCGACCTCGCGGAATCCCACGAATGTATTGAGATTTTCTGCCTCCGGATCTTCCATACAGAGTTCTATGACTTCTTTGATACGGGAAAGCGCTTCATCAATGGTTTTGCCGTAAGTATGGCAACCTTTGAACTGGGGGCAAGAGACGATAAACACACCATCTTCATCAGTTTCGATCATGATGGGAACGTGGAGTGTTTTCATGCTTGATCCATCAGCATCCATGCGTAAAATCTTTTTTGCCTGCGGATGTGATAGCTCCCCTCCGCAAAATGGAATGAGCCTTCCCACCCCCTTCGGGGTGCTGAGGGTCTTCAGACCCGAAGCATGAGAAGAACGCTCTGTGGTCTTCGATTCGCAGTCGCTGGGGGGGCTCGTCGCCCCCTCGCTGGTCAGATTGCCGGCATTCTTGATTTCAGGAAATTGAGGCCGCCGTTACAGAAAAAACCAAAAAAAACCAAATATTAATCTTCAATTTCTGTATTCAACTCTTTTTTAATACTCGGCAATAGTTGCTCAGCTTGCTTCATGCAAAATATCATCGATGCTGAATTTCCTTTAAGACCTTCCTCATAAAAATGCATCATCTCTTGATGGGAAGGCGTAACTGGTTGATTTTGTAGGTTTTTCCATTTTTCAAAATGCATATTTGCATTGATTCGAGAAGATTCAGCGCCATGTAAATATCTGTGATACTTGTACAATTCCATCGATAAATCCGGATTAAATGCCGCAATATCTTTTTCATAATCAAAATACATGTCTGTTGAATATTGGAACTTTTGAGGAACAAGTAGATACGGAGTTTTTAAACAATCTTGTTCGGAATTAATCTTGTTAAAATTAATTATTCCAATTTCTGAATAAGTAATTTCATTTAACAACGCTTTTGCGATATTTTTCCGCTCCGTCTTTTTCTGATTTTGTGCCAACAAATATGAGATTACACCGGTAGCACCAGCACCAATTAATGCACCAATCAAAGCGGAAAATAACACAATGCCAGATTCGTCCATATGAAATAAGAATACAATTGCTCTATTATGCTTTTTTATTAAAATCCATTTTAGTCCTTAAACATGATTGGAGCAAATTGATTTACTGGCATTGATATCTCTCTTGATTGTCATGATTATCTAAAGATTTGTCTACCTGCCATACTCCCTCCGGCACACCTCAAAGATCCGGCCCGCCGTCTTCTCCCCAATCCCCTGCACTGCGACAAGCTCCTCTAAAGAAGCATTCACAATAGCCTGCACCGAACCAAAGTGCGCCAGCAACAGCCGGGCATTCTTCAGCCCGATCTCCGGGAACGCTGAGACAACATATTCCTGTTCCTCCTTCATCGAACGCTGAACCTTATGCGGGTGCATCTTTCGCTCGCCCCGCTCCCCCTCTTCGCGTTTCGCGATAACGTACAGCATCTGGGCGGTGTCCTGCTCGTCCTTCGTGAAAAGCAGGGTGATGCCGAGGTCGATGGTGATCGCGGAGAGGACGCCGCGGACGGCATTCGGGTGGATATCGCGCTGGGTATAGATATCGCCACCCTCGACAATCAGTACAGGCCGGGGCACGGCGTCGGCCATGGCCTTGAGCTGGCCGAGGAGATCGCGGTTGATGAGTGTGTCGGCGAAGTCTTTTGCAGTTTTGCGCTCCACAAGGATCCGGTCACCGATGGCGTAGTCCCCCTGCGGGAGGCGTTCGAGCCGGATGGCGGCCCCCATGGTGGAGAGCACCTCGACCACTTTCGAGGAGGTCTCGCGGTCGTCGATGACGATCTTTATGCCCTGCGGGGTGAACTCTTCGATGCTTGCCTGTTCCACGGCAAGCGGGATCTCGCGGGGAGTGGAGAGCGCTGCGTTGAGGGACCGCATGCTCTTGTGCATCATCTTCTCTTTTGCCGTGCTGACATGGCGGAAGACTTCGTCGGACGTGCCTTTGGTGACCAGGACGACGACTCGCCCTGCTCCTGACCTCCCGGTCCTCCCTTTGCGCTGGATGGAGCGGATCTCGGAAGGGACCGCCTCGTAGAAGATGACAAGGTCCGTTGACGGGACATCGAGCCCCTCCTCTCCAACCGATGTCGCGACCAGCACCTTGAACTCTCCCTCCCGGAACCGGGTCAGGGCTGCGATCTGCTTCTTCTGGGAGAGCCCCTTCTCTGCATCTTTGGTCGCCTGTCCCACGAACCGTTCGCTCTCGATCCCGTGCTTTGCAAGGAAGTTCACGAGGAGCTGTACGGTATCCCGGTAGGTGGCGAAGATGATGATCCGGCTGTCGGGAGAATCCTCAAGCTGCTGCCGTACAAGACCGAGGGCAACCTCAGGCTTCGGGTGGAGCTCGTGCGTCCACTCAACCGAGCGCTCGAAGAGTTCCCGGAACGAGCGGTCCTGCACAAGCCGCTGGCTGGCCTTGCTGCCGCCTGCCCCGGCCCCCTCTGCGTAGAGTTTTGCAAGGTACCCCTTGAGCACCTCGCTCCCCTGCGATTCAGCGAGAGTGATTGCGTGCTTGAGTTTCATCAGTTCTGCGTACACCGACGCTGCGGAGAAGGCGGCCGAGTCGCGGTTTGCGATCCGCTGCTGGATCTGGGCATTGATGGCCGAGAGTTCCCGCATGGAGAGTTTCTCCCGCTTCGGCACGGAAAAGTGGAGCGAGGCAAGGACCCCGAGACGGTCCTCGATGAGGGCGTTGATGGTCTGGATTGCTGCCTTCAGGTCCGGGGGGAGGTCAATGGAGATGTATTCGAGTTCGCGTTCGAAAACATACGGCCGAACGTCAGGGTCGTTCTCTGTCCGTGTCTCTACGTGGGCGATCGCGAGGTTGGCGCAGACCTCCTGCACCTTCTCCTGCGCCCAGCCCGGCGACGCAGTCATGGCGAGGATGAGGGGCTTATCGGCTGTCGCCATATAACGCTGCGCAAGGAAGACATACGCATAGTTCCCCACGGCACGGTGGCATTCGTCCACGATGAGGAGGGACACATCGGAGAGCGTGTAGCGCCCGGCAATGAGATCGTTCTTGATCACCTGCGGGGTTGCGAGGATGACGGAGGCCCGGTTCCAGTCGGCGGTGCGTTCATCAGGTGGGGCTTCGCCCGTAAACATCACAAACGGCGAGGCATCGGACCCTTCAGACCCCTCGGGGCTTTTTGCGAGCAGGTATTTTTCGAAATACCGGAGGTGCTGCTCCACGAGTGGTTTTGTCGGGGCGAGCATCAGCACCCGGCCCCCTTCGTTATAGAGCCGGGATGCGGCAACGAGCAGGGAGACGGCGGTTTTACCAAGACCGGTTGGCAGGATAACCATGGTGTTGGCGTCCAGTGCCTTCATCGCGATGGAGAGCTGGTACTCCCGCTTCTCGATGCTTTCCGGTTTCACCATCGGGTGGCTGATGAATGCCATTGGTTGGTGAGAGGATTGGTCTGCCCGGGTAATAAGGGGATTGTGGGGGTGGGGAAAGTGTAGATAGCAACAATGTCCCGACAATGAAGGAGGGGGAGTGCTCCCATCTCATAAATCAGATTATATTGAGTGCCTTGAGGGAAGCGACGTATTCTTCATAGGATTTCGTGCAATCAATAAATTTCATCATCTCGTTTTTCGTTTCAAAGTGAAGTTGTTTATACATCACGGAAAGAAGATCGTCAGATATATCTTTCATTTTTCCGTGCTGTCCCATTTTGGTCCGAACCGAAGTGTTAATTTCACCATCCGGATTTTTCAAATAAAAATAGCAGTGTTCACTCTGGCTGACCGCGACAAAACCCTTTTTAAGCGCCGCTTTCCGGAACTCACGCTGTTTGATTGGCATGATCAGCTCACAACCGTGAGATCACAAACTTGTGCACGGTATTCGTCGAGATCGATATATGATTGAAGATTCTTCTTGATCTTTCGGGATCTTTCAGATAGAGCCATATCGTCAAAAGCAAGATAGCCGACAATAAGAGATTCAAGACTATCCTTCAATGACTGGTAAGCATCTTCATAGTTCGATCCATATCCTACCAGGGACAGTTCTTCATTTGCCAAACACCAGTGATCATCCTTTTCATCATACGAAATACGGAGCGTGAGCGGCTTACCGAATACAACTTCATCGATACTGTCAAGGGTAATAGAATTGAATGGCTGGATATCCTTGATAACTTCCATCTCCTTCAGCCGGGCCCTTCTGCTCATGACACCTTTTACCGTAACGGTTGATTTGAAGAAAGCCATTACGTCCTTCTCCCAATCTGCGGGATAATCGCATTTAATCGATTCATTCTCGATCGTTTTGATCGTAAAAGATCGTGGATCATCTCCTTTGATACGGGTGATGACTCCATGTATCTCAATCGCTGACTTCCGGTAGTATTCGGAGATAAGCTCTTCAATATACGGTTCGCGGTGTGAAGGTAATACCATCGGCTTAGAAGGTTTCCGTGCGTTATACCCGATCTTCACATCGAACTTGTGTTTTTTGGAGAGCAGTCCCCGGAAACTTTCGAGGAAACGGATGATCTGCGACGGATCCTCAAAATCGCGTTCGATTTTCTGCCGGAAAGTATCCGGATTGTCTACGAGAGATGTGATCAGATCCTGAAGATCGAAGACCATATCATCAAAAATCATGGATTGTTCAGTCAGAGTTGTAGAATAATCAAGAGGCTGGAATGCAACGGCAACGCTGCCTTTGGATAGATTTGTCAGATATAATCTGAAATCGTTTTTCGGCTGCTCGCGGTATTTTGTCTGCGAGAAAACATCCACGACTTTTTGGAGATTTGTAAGAAGCTTCCCAAACGTATAGGCTTCGATTTTATGATCGGTAACAATTTTTCCATCAATGATGAGCCAAAATTTTTTGGTCTCATTTCCCGCCATGCATAAACCTCTGCACTAAATTACATAAGTCTTCTTCTATAAATCGCATCCAGCACTCAATTCGATTTTTCGCTTCGTCGAAAATGGGGCCCTGCAATTGCACAAAATTGGCGCAGCCCTGATGATTCCTTTTTCTGATATATGTCATTGAGGCCGCCGCGGGAGCGCCCCTGCGGGGATTGAGTGGTTCGCCAGAATCACGAAATCGAGAAGAACCATCAGGTTCTTCGAGTCGGCGGCAGACATCGCAACCGGGGGTATGGGGGTATCAGCCCCCATAAATGACATTTGAAAAAATTCGTAAAAATCTAAAATGAGAAATTACTATAATTCCGTAAACTTCACGTCGCCCTCAACAAGTGCACTCAAAGTCTCCGGCAACTTCTCAATCGCCACCCGCACCTGCTTCATCGAATCGCGGTCGCGGAGCGTGACGGTGTTGTTCTCTTTGGTATCGTAATCAACTGTCACCGCGAACGGCGTGCCGATTTCGTCCTGCCTGCGGTAGCGCCGGCCGATGGCGCCGCTGTCGTCGTATTCCGCGAGCAGGCCCTTCTTGTGGAGCGACTTCGTGATATCGTCTGCAATGGTGTCGAGGCCGTCGCGGGTCATGAGCGGGAAGACCGCGACCTGGACCGGGGCAACCTTGGGGGAGAAACGCATGACGGTCCGCTTCTCGCCATCGGCTTCGTCCTCATCATATGCCTGTTCGAGCACGGCATAACACATCCGGTCGATGCCGTAACTGGGCTCGACAACGTGTGGGACAATGTCTTCGCCCCGGATGTCGACAATCTCGTCCTTCACTTCATAGAGATCGGGGGGGATATGGATGATCTCGCCGTCAACGTCCACATCGACACCATTCTTCTCCGGGATCGATTCCGCGAGGGCCGCGAAGATCTTCTTGGCCTTGTCCCGGTACTGCTTACCGAGCACGCCCATGTTCGGGACAATCCGCCGGCGCGGGACTTTCCGTGGTTCAGCGTACTGGATGAAGACGGTCATCGGAGTCCCGCTCTCCTTGGCATGGGCATTGAGGTCGTAGTCCGTGCGGTCGGCAAGGCCCACGGTCTCGACCCAGCCGAACCGGTCGGACTTGATCTCGGCGTCCCAGCAATCGGTGGCGTAGTGCGCCCGCTCGTCAGGGAGGTGCTGGCGGAAGCGGAGCCGCTCGGGCTTGATCCCGATGGAGACGAGCATCTCATGGGTCAGGGCAACATAGTAGGCCAGGTACTGGTTTGCGATCACGCCCTTGTCCACGGCCTCCTGCATGGTCATGGTGACCGCCTCTTCGCACTTCTGCTGCTGGACGTAGGTGAGGAGCGGCATGCTGTAGTTTGCGTACCGTGCGAACCGGGGATGCTTGTTCTTCTCGTCCGGGTGGACGAAGATCTCGGCCTCGGCCTGCGTGAACTCGCGGAGCCGGATCATGCCCTGCCGGGGGGAGATCTCGTTCCGGTAGGATTTGCCGATCTGGACGGCGCCGAACGGGAGCTTGTCGCGGTAGAAGCGGAGCAGCCGGGCAAAGTCCACGAACATGCCCTGCGCCGTCTCGGGGCGGAGGTAGCCGACCCGCTGGGAACCGGGGCCGATGGCGGTCCGAAACATCAGGTTGAACCCGAAGACCTCCACTTTCCCGAGCACTTCCTCGCAGGCAAGGCACTTGCAGGTGGAAAGGGCCGCTGCGAGTTCCTCGTTCTTCATCGTGGATGCGTTCTGGACCCCACCGCCTTCAGCAACGTGGTCGGCCCGCAGGTATTCCTTACAGTGCGGGCACTGGCACATCTTGTCGGCAAAGCCGGCAACGTGGCCGGAGGCGATGAAGACCGCTTCCTGCGCAATCGTCGGGCACTCGATCTCGTAGTACCCCTCGCGGATCACGTAAAAATCCCGCCAGATATTCTCGATGCGCCGTTTCATCATCGCCCCGAGCGGGCCGTAGTCGATAAAACCTGCCACGGCACCGTAACACTCGGAGGTCGGCCAGATGAAACCCCTCCGTCTGGCAAGTTCCATCACGTTCTCAAAAACATCGCTCATAAGGATCACGAAGCTTAATTAATCTCCCATAGTGTTGACCGTGCGGCGACAAAAAGACTCTGATACTCTTGTACGGGAGGACAGTGTACCGCCATCAATGGGACAGAAAGGAGAAAAACCTGCACGTATCCGTGATATTGTGGTACAAAAAGCACAACTGCACCAGACCAAACCGAGTCCGATTTATACGTCTTTTGGTCAAACGGGCCGTAAAGATAGCATTAAATAGTTGACGAAGTATTGTATATCCTAATCCCAATACGGGGTATGCAATGACCGAAGACAAACGAAAGGCACACCTGTTGAAACTCTTCAGTTCCATGTCGGGCAAGACCAAGATTGTCGAGCCCATGAAGAATATCCATGGCACGCTGAGAGACAGCGATGCGATCGAACGCGAAGTCGCCCTCGTGATGAGGGAGATTATCGAACAGGGGATCTTCAAGACCTCCTTAAAGCCCATCCAGCTCGCAAAGCTTGTCACATCGTTCTACGCAGGCAAGAACGACACCGAGATCGCCCGCGAACTCGGCGATGAGAAGCTCAGCAAGACGGTTGCCCGGGCCCGGGTCCGGCTTAAGCTCTTCCGGGACCTTGACTTCCGGATGCCCTTTGACAAGGAGCAGATGGAGGAGTTGATCGAGTCCGGCAAGACCATGAAAGAGGTCTCCGAGGAACTCGGTGTCAGCCCCTCAACCCTCCGCGAGTACCGCCATGTCATCGAGGAACAGGAAGATCCGACCATCGATCCCTATATCGACCGGATCCGCGACGTCATGGAAGACCGCGACCTCTCCGAGCAGATGACACGGAGCGCCACGGCAGACAGCCTTGGCGAAGCGATCGACATCACCGAAGCCGAACTGATAGACGTTACATAACGACCGGATCCCCGGTAAAAACCTTTTTTGTACTGACGGCTCACACGCACTCTTTTCAGGTTTTTTGGGGCAAGGTTCATTCGTGAGGAGTCCGATCTGCATATATGCAAATCACCTGGCTCGGCCATTCCTGCGTTCTTTTGACCGGATCAAAAAAGGTCCTGATAGACCCCTTTATCGAGGGTGGAAGCGTTGCCGGCACCTCCCCTGACCTCGTAGCCATAACCCACGGGCATGACGACCATATGGGGGAGGCGGTGGCGATTAAGAAAAAAACGGTGGCAATTACGGAGATTGCAAAGTACCTGAAGGGGAAGGGAGTCCCGGTCGAGAGCATGAACATCGGAGGCACCCAGGTTGTCGACGGGGTATCGTTCACCATGACTCCGGCACTCCACTCGACCTTTATCGCGGAGGCCGGCGAGGGTTTCTCAGGCGGTGCACCGGCAGGATTCGTTATCGGGATGGACGGCGTGAAGGTCTACCATGCCGGGGACACCGGCCTCTTCTCCGACATGAGACTGATCGGGGAGCTGTACCACCCCGATGTCGCGCTCCTCCCGATCGGAGGACGGTACACGATGGGGGTAGCCGAGGCCATGATGGCGGCAAACTTCATCGGTGCAAAGACCGTCATCCCCATCCACTACAATACCTGGGACCGGATCCAAGCCGATGCGTCTGTCCTGAAGACCGGGATCGAGCGGACAACCGACATCCGGGTCAGGATCCTTTCGCCGGGTGAGAGCATAGAGATCGCTCCTGAATAACGTCTTTTTAAACGGATGCCCCCGCATCGTACCCTGTGTCTGGCAGAAGCGGAGGTATTAATAATACCCATACATACTATGACCTATATTTCCCGGGTCGGGTGAGAGATGTCAAACTGCCCGAAGTGCGGTTCCAAGAATACCGAGTGGACTGACTGCAAGACTGTCAACAACAAGACAATTGTCGTCTGCGTCTGCTCAGACTGCGGCCATACCTGGGAGCAGCCGCTCTGATCCGTCCCGGGTAAAATCGCAATTTTTTATACATCTCCCGCTCTCATCTCAATACAGGTCAGAATTATGGTCCTGCAACTGTTCTCCATCCCGTTTGTAAACCTTCTCCTGTGTATTGTCATCGTTATCCTGGGTTTCCTCTGTTTCAGGAAGAGCGGGGAACGGCTCCCCGCGTTCATCGGGGCAGCATTCGGGCTTTTTGGGATCTCACATGCAGCTACGATCGCCGGTCTTGCCGCATCGCTGGAACTTCCCCTGATTGTCATCCGGACGCTTGCATACGTGCTCGTTATCGTTGCACTCTGGTTCAACCTCAAGAGCACCCTCCTGCAGAAAGAGACGCGCCAGGCATGGGTGGAGTATTTCAAGGGTGAAACCGCACCGGACGAGAAAAAGTGAGCGGAAATATGGACTCCTAACCGGTATCCCTTCCCTTAATCCGCTAAACGGGCAGGAGGGAATACCCTTGGGTATTAGGAGATCTTTTTTATTGCCTCGTCACGGTTCGCACAGATCGTGAAAATGCTGGTGAACCCTGCCATCTCAAAAACCTTGAGAACCTGCGGCCGGATCCCGGCAAGGGCGACTTTTCCCCCCGCTTTCATCTGGTCGCGGGTGACGACAAGCAGGACGCGGAGACCGGCACTGGCGATATACTCCGTTTTTGCAAAGTCCAGCACAACCTTTGAGGGCTTTCCCCCAATGAGGGTCTTGATCTCCGGTTCAATATCCAATGCATTATTTGCATCAAACCGCGGTGGGATCACGATAATTATGGTATCATTCTCACGGGAGACTTCCAGCGCCATGGGTATCAGCGTTTGAAGATATTCCCCGTGACCTGATAATATCGACGCTCTTGATCCGTGCGATTATGCCGTTGTTGTCGTCTAGGGGCACAGGTTTCCGGGTCACTCTGTCGCGTCCACCTGCGCCCCTTCGGGTCCATAGGCGCTCATCGTCTCATAGCGATACCGCTCCACGGACCCTGCACGGATGTAAGGATTATCGTGGGGTGCGTCCAACTGCTGTATAACCTATGGCAGCCGCACGAAAAATCCGCAGTACCATGCTTTTCCTGGTTGCATGCCTGTTCCTTGCCGCCACGGTATCGGCGGCAGGCATCGAGGCCGTATCCGGGGAGACCATCCCGCTCTCGGGATATTCGCCCACGAGCAACCAGGTGTACCTTTTCCTGACCGGTCCCAACCTCCCGACAAACGGGGTTGCGCTCAACGACATTACACAACGTGCTGACGAGGGGCATTTCACCGTTGTTCAGGTCATGGGGGACGACAGCTGGAGTTACAAGTGGTATACCGGCAACATCAACGGGCGCCTTGACGACGGTACGTATACGGTCTGGGTCGTGAACGGGCCAAACGACCGTTCCAACCTCCGGAATGCCGAGTATGGCACCATCTCCGTTACGCTGGGAAAGCCGGGACTCTCGGCCGGTATCTCCGGCGGAATAACGACAGGATCTGCATCCCCGTCCTGCTCGCTTGTCATCGCGTCCGATCCCGCTGAGTGTTCCGTTGTCGTGAATGGCGAGTACAAGGGAAAGACACCGCTTACTGTCGGGAACCTCTACCCGGGGACCTACACCGTCAATGTCACGAAGTTCGGGTACATGCCATACTCTACTGCGGTCGAGCTCACCAATGGCGCGGAGGCTACTGTGACGGCATACCTCCCCCCCGAACGCGGCACGCTTACAGTCAACACGACCCCAGACGGGGCAGGGGTCCTGCTGGACGGTGCGGTTGCGGGCATTGCGCCAGTCACGCTCATCAACGTGCTGCCGGGTGAGCATAACCTGACGGTCACAAAAGAGGGGTATGTCACTGTGCAGCAGCAGGTCTCTGTTGAAGCGGGGCTTACCACCCCGGTTTCCCTCACCCTGCCCCCGGTCTCCCCGTTCCAGGCCCTTCCGATCAAGACACCGGGGCTTATGATAGCAACCCTTGCCGGTCTCTCGTGTGCAGCCGTTGCGGTTGTCGGTCTCCGGTCAAGGAACACCTGAATACATCCCCCTTTTTCCCTTTATCGTGTGGCACAAGGTATCCCGCCTGCGTGGCTGTAACAGGATTAATATTCGTCAACAGGCAACCGGTTAGGAGAGACCATGGAGACGTTCGTGATCCTGAATATTGTCGGCCTCGGCACGCTTGCCGGTACCATCACCGGCCTTATTATCGGTTATACGGCGAAGCGGCAGAAATCGGCCTGGTCGGCAATGACGGCGGAGGACAAGCGCGTCAACCTTGCCCTCGTCCTCTTCTTTACCGTGGTGTATATCGCGCTCCTCACCTGGTTTGCATTGCAACCGCCAGCCCCCGTATTCCCCTGATCCTTTTTGGTCCATCGGCTGAATGACGGTCTCCGATAGCGGGCAATCGAATAGTGCGTACGCGATACTTCCTCCTGTTCGGGAACGGGTTTATAGGGATTCATGCTGAATACCTCCTGACGATGCGGCTCAAGGACCTCCTCAAAGGCCGGGTACCCGATGACGCACTCCGCCGGTTTTCCGGGCGCTTTGATGTTGTCGGGGATGTTGCTATCGTATCGGTTCCCCCGGAGATGGATGCCTACAAACCGCTGGTTGCAACAACTATCCTGTCCACCCGGAAGAACGTGTACACGGTCCTCAACAAAGTACAGAAGGTTGGATCGGATGCCCGGACCGCATCCTTTGAGATTCTTGCCGGGAACACAACACTCACCCGGTACCGCGAGTTCGGTTTCCAGTACCGTTTCGATGTTACGAAAGTCTTCTTCACAAGCAGGATGGCCTATGAGCGGAGACGGGTCACGGAACAGGTGGAGCCCGGCGAGACGGTTTTCGTGCCATTCTGCGGTGTGGGGCCGTTTGCCATTCCGGCAGCTGCCCGGGGCGGCCGGGTCACTGCAATCGAGAAGAACCCGGAGGCGTATGGCTGGCTCCGGGAGAATATCCTCCTGAACCATGTCGAAGATTCCGTGACGGCAATTCCTGGCGATGCAACGGATACGGGGCACCTGCAGGGAAAACGGTTCGACCGGATCATCATCCCCACGCCGTATGGCATGAAGGACAGCCTGGATATCTTTGCCCCGTTTGCAGCTCGCGACGGCATGATCCACTTCTACACGTTCGGGCCCAGGAACGGAATCCCGGCGCTCGTGGAGGCGCTTGAGAAAAAGGGGTTCGACCTCACGTTCCAGGACGAGTGCGGCAATGTCGCGCCGGGGATCAAGCGATGGGTCTTCGACCTGGTGAAGACGGGGTGACGGTCATTTCTTCCTGCCATAATGGAGGGTAAAGAGCGTCATGTACTCGTCGGCATAGCACGTAGAGTCTGAGGAGACGGCAAACTCCGGGCACAGGGAGGAACGGAACAGGTCGTGCCACTGGCTCCGGAGCATGTGGTACTCCGTGCGCTCACCCCGCGGCCGGGTGAGGAGCGAGACAACCTCGGTCATGAGGAAGGAGTCGATGCAGTCTGTGACAACGTCGACCGGCGCGTCATGGGAATAGACGAAGTCCATGATCCTCCCGTACGACTGGTACACCGAAAGGGCAAGTTCCGGCGTGGCGAGTTCGGGGGTGTCGTTGTCGGCGTCCATCTCGAAGAGGAGGAAATGGTCGATCCAGGGTTTGAGCCGCAGGAGGTGGAGCCTCTTGTCCTCCACCGGCATGTGGTGGTAGGCAAGGGAGCTCATGGCGATATCGTACTTGGTGCGGATGGATGCAGAGCAGTCCTGTATCCGGGAGTTCTCGGTCACGATCCGAACATCAGGGAACTGGTCTCTGATGGTCTTTTTGGCAAGAGCGATCATCGCCGGCGAGGCATCGATGAGGAGCACTTCGCCGATAGCTTCGGCTTTACCGGTCTCCAGCAGCCGGGAGAGGACCATCGCGGTCAGGGATCCGTCTCCGCAGCCAATGTCGATGAACCTAACCGGGCCATCAAAGGCAGGGAGGCTGTGGGCGAACTGCTTTGCGAGCTGCTGTCGTGCCACCTTCATCACCGGGACGCTGGCAAAATGGAGGAACGGGCGCGGGTCCTCGAATGCGGTGGCGGGCTGGACGAGTGCACCGTTGTGCCGCGAGAGGAAACTCAGGAGGAACGCTGCGGAGAAGAGGCCGTCTTCCTCGGAGAGCGTTGCAGCCTCCAGCCATTCCACGGCACGCTTCCCCTGGCCACGGCCGACAAGATCGACCGCGATATAGTAGTCGAATGCCGGGACCAGGTTTTTCCGGACCCGCGTTTCATACTGTGCCGGGGCTGCGGATCTATCGGCGATCTCCCGGGCATGCCGGCGCCATTCTGCCTTCTCCGTCTCCGAGAGGAATAACATGGGAATGCGTCCTGTATGGATTACCGTCTCTTTACGGGGCTATATAGGTGGTGATATGCAGGCCGGGCCAGCCCCGTCAGGGTAATCTGGGTGCAGGTGATATGCTAAGAGACGTTGTTGTACTATGCAGATCATCACCCCCTCCGCGATCCTCCGTGACTGGTCGGCAGCCGATGCGCCCATCCTGGCGCGGTTCGCCGACAATCCCCCCATTGCCGCAACCCTGAGGGACGGATTCCCGTCCCCCTATACTTCTGGCGATGCGGAGCGTTTCATAGCACAAGCGACAGCACCCGGCAGCCGGAACCTTCTCCTGGCAATTGAAGTCGATGGACAGGCCTGCGGGGGGATCGGGATCCACCCGCTGAGGGATGTCTACCGCAGGACAGCGGAGATCGGGTACTGGCTTGCGGAGCCGTACTGGGGCAGGGGTATTGTGACTGATGCAGTCCGAGTGCTCGTCCCGGTGGCATTCGCCCGGTATGATATTGCCCGGATCCAGGCAGGAATCTTCTCGAATAACCCGGCATCCATGCGGGTGCTGGAGAAGTGCGGGTTTATCTGCGAGGCGATCCACAAGGACGCGGTTACGAAGAACGGCGTTACGATGGATGAGGCAATGTTTGTCCGGTTCCGGTAAAAAAGATCAGACCGGGAGGACCTGGCTCCCGAAGATTTCATTGATGGTTTGCCCCATGCCCATGTAGAGCGCAAGGCCACCGGCGATCAGGCCGGAGATGCCCCCCAGGGTGAGGACGAGCGGATTGCCTGTAAGCTGTGCTGCTACCAGGAGTGCGACAAGGATCACCACGAACGCAAGGGTGACCTGGAGAAGGCGGTGCATCTTGAGCGTGCAGATAAAGAGACCGAGGGCGAAGATTCCCCAGATAGCAAGGAATGCCGCCAGTTCCACCGGTGACGGGGCTTTTGCAAGCGAGAGAGCGGGCAGCATCAGGATCGCGGCAAAGGTGATCCAGAAGATCCCGAAGCTGCCAAAGGTCAGCATGCCGAAGGTGTTCTTCTTCTTCCATTCCATGACGCCGACAACGGACTGGGCCACGCCGCCATACAGGAGCGCCATGGCGATAATCGGGCTGGAGAGCCCGGTGAACCCTGCATTGTGCAGGCTTAAGAGGATGGTCGTCATACCGAAAGCGCACAGCCCGAGTGGCGCCGGGTTGGCGGTGTTGTCCATCATGAAAATATTGTTCCTGTTTACTTCTTCCATATGCTGCATGATAACCTCATGTGATGGCCGAAAACCCCGGAAATGCACCATATAGCTGGAGTGTATTGAGATTTGTGCACCACATCCTACAAAATATGGTGTTCTCTGTTAAAAACACCATCATTTAATTGCACTGTGGTGCACCACTTCTGTTTGATTGGCATAACCATTCCTGAAATGGTGGGGAAAACGGCACCATTGTGTTCTAATGAGCCACTGATATGCACCAGAACGGAGTATTTGCGGGAAAAATCGAGGGGGCGTTTCCCCGTTGCTGAAGGGGAATCCAGATCACGGGCTGGTTTTTCAATCGCTCCGGAGCGCCTCGATCGGGTCAAGGTTTGCTGCCCGCCAAGCCGGGTAGACACCCGAGAATATGCAGATGGCAATCCCGATCAGCATCGCCATCGGGACATAGATGAGGCTTTGGAAGGTGAAGAAATATTTCGTTGTCCCGACCATGGCAAGCACCACGAGCCAGCCGAGGATGAGGCTCATGATGGCGCCGATGGCGGCACCGACAAGGCCGAGGATTACTGCTTCGTAGATGAACATCCGGAGCACCTCGTTTTTCCGCGTGCCGATGCTTCGCAGGATACCGATCTCCCGGATCCGTTCGGTCACCGACATCATCATCACGTTGAAGATCGAGGTTGCGGCAACGAGCAGCGAGATGCCGGCAATTGCCATGACAAATGTGGTCAGGGTACTGACCGTCGAGGTGATGCTCTCCATCATCCTGCTGCTGTCCTGGATGGTGACCTCGTCCTCCTTACGGTTCAGCTGGTCCTCGATGGCTTCCGTTGCAGTATCAGCGTCATTGATGTCGTTGAGGATAACATTGACCTGATCGTACTCGCTCTCCCCTCCGAACAGCCCGACAAAGGTCTTCTCGGGCATCACGATGGCATTGTCCGTGTTCATGTCCATGGACATGCCTTTCTCTTCGAGAATGCCCACGACCCGGACTTTCTGGACAACTGCCTCGTCGTCATCCTCATCGCCGATCGTGATCCGGCTCCCGATGGTCAGGCCATGACGCTCGGCAAAGGACGGGCCAACAACAACCGAACTCGTGGTCTTGGGGAGGGCCCCCTCCTCAACAGTAAGCACGGTTGCCATGTCCTCGTCCCGCAGGCCGTAGATTGTGGCCCGCCCTTCCTCGTCACCTACCTCGATCGTTTCGGAGTCCTGGTACAGGGGATAGACCAGGCCGTACTGCCCGACAGCCCTCTCGATATCGTCCAGCTGGTCCTTGCTGATGTAATCGTCGTCGGATGACGACGAACTGCCGGAACCGCCTCCCCCGGGCCCCGCCATTCCCCCGCCCCCTCCACCTGCGTTCGCCTTCACGACCAGCACATTAGCCATGGCCGAGAGTTCCTCGGTGACCGACATGGTCATGTTTGCCCCCATCATACCCATGGACGAGATGGCGACTACCCCGATCACGATCCCGAGCGCCGCAAGCAGCGAACGGAGGAAATTCAGCCGGATGCTCCTGACGGAGAGCTGGAGGATGATATCTTTCGTCATGCGTCCTCCACCATCCCGTCCTTTATCCGGATGATGCGTTCAGCCTGTTCTCCGATGAGCGGGTCATGGGTGACGATGATGACGGTCCTGCCCTGGCGGTGAAGCGTGGTGAGCATCTCCATGATCTGTGCGCCGGTCTTTGTGTCAAGGTTTCCGGTCGGTTCGTCGCAGAGGAGGATGTCCGGGTCGTTGACCAGCGCCCGTGCGATGGCGACCCTTTGCTGCTGCCCCCCGGAGAGTTCGGCCGGCTTGTGTTTGGCCATGCGCTTGTTGATCCCCATGTCATTGAGCAGTTTGCTGACCCGGCCGGTGGTATCGTTGCACCGGTGCTTGAGGATGTAGGGGTACTCTACGTTCTCGAATGCGGTGAGGAGCGGGATAAGGTTGAATTTCTGGAAGATGTAGCCTATGGCGTTGAGCCGGAGGTCGGTGAGTTCGTCATCCGACATCTTCCGGATGTTCCTGCCGGTGATGCGCAGGATGCCGGAGCTCGGCACGTCAAGCCCCCCGATCTGGTTGAGGAGCGTGGACTTGCCGGACCCGGACGGGCCCATGATGGCCACGAACTCGCCCCGCTCGATTCGGATCGAGAGACGGTCGAGCGCCAGCACATCACCAGATGGGAGCGGGTAGATCTTGGTGACGTCCCGGAGTTCGATGACCGGTACTGCTGTCATGGTTGTACCAGGGAAAAGCCGGGTTATTTCTCCACCGGCTCATCGTCATCATTCTCGTCTTCATCCTTTCCTTTCGGGAGGGGATCTTTCCTGAACCGGTTTGCAAGGGACCTGAGATGCCCCTTTCTCCATGCATAGGCAAGCAGTCCTATTGCCACGAGGATGATGACAATCTCTGTCACCGGGATCTGGCCGAAGCCGGAGCCGAACGATCCGAACATGCCCCTCCGCTGGACAGAGCCTGCGGCTCCGGTCTGGGCCGCGGAACCTGCCCCCGGCAGTGCCATGCCGTCACTTGCGGCAATGCTGAAAGATTCCGTGAATGTATTTCCCTCTTCATCCTTGTATTCGACTATCAGCGGTACGGACTTGTTCCCTGCATAAGCGTACGTGATCTCGAAGCTGGAGAAGTCGTCAGGTTCGAGATTCCCGATGGCATAGACAGGGTTCGGGTTGATGGGCCGGGCCGGATCGCCGACTGTGACAAGGATGGATTTTGCATCGGTAAGTCCGTTGTTCGTTACATCCCCTTTCAGGGTGGTCGTCATACCGGAAGACGAACTCTCGAAATTGTTGACAACAATCTCGGCCCCCATCTTGTCTTTTTCCAGGATGACCGGCAGGACAACCTCCGTGGTGTGCTTCGTGTCCCCGCTTAAGAAACTGACATGGAACGTGACGTTTGTGTCGTTGTCTGGAGTGATCGAGAAGGGGAGTTGCACGGATTGCCCGGCAGCAAGGGTGCCGACATAGGACTCCTGCGGAAAAACTGTTGCGCCCTCACTCTCAGGGACGACAAGGACATTGTCCACACCTGCGTCGCGGGGGTTGGTGATGCTGATATTTACCGTCTCTTTCTTTGAGGCCGAGAAGGTGTCGGGTTTCTTCGAGATGCCCGCCCTCACATCCGTTGAGTCCACCTTAAGGGTAAGCGTCGAATGGATTGGGTATGTATTGATTACCGGTGAGATGCTGAAAAGCGGGTAATATTTCCCGTCCTTAGCATTGGCTTCGACAACAAACGTGTAGGAGACCGTTTGCCCGGGACCGATCGTTGTCTTGGTATTGAAGGCATTTTCACTCAGGATTTTAAGGTGCGATTCGATGAGGCTGGGTTCAGACAGGACGACTGAAGCATTGGCAGCGTTCGTTACGCGAACGGTGATGGTCCCGGACTCATAGGGATAGAAAACAGCTGGTTCCATATCGTAACCGGATACGTAGACGAGTGCTGCGGCGTCTTCCTTGCTGGTTGCCTGGATGGTGTTTCCCGCTGCACTTACCGATGAGATGACCACGAGCACGAAAAGGATGCCCGTCATGAGGGGTAGTAGTTTCATAGATTCTCCTGCATGGTGATGATAGGTTCTGGCTGGTGTCAATCCTGATTGAATCAGGAACGATGACTGGTAATCCAAACAGATTGTAATGTATGTTTAACATTTTGTATATTATTGTTTTCCACAACCTTGCAGGAAGACGAGATTGCTCAAACGACGGAGCAGGGGCCGGAAGAAGAGAAAAAGGGGCTGTGGCGCGCAGCAAAAAACCAATAAGAACAAGGTATTGTTACGGCTTCTGCGCAGGATTTTTTAGAGGAACGGTGTATGAAATGAGAAAAAAAAGCGGTCAGGTCCGCCCGCCGGGTACTGGCGGGTCGTCATCGTAGGTGAAGACTTCTTCGATGTTCACCGAAAAATGTCGGGCGATGCGGAAGGCGAGGTCAAGCGAGGGGACGTACTTGCCCTTCTCAATGGCGAGAATGGTCTGCCGGGTCACGCCGATTGCCTGTGCAAGGTCTTCCTGGGTCATGTCGTGCATGGCACGGAAGACCTTGATCTTATTCTTCATCGATCTCCCAGTCCCCGTACTTGCGGGCATAGTACACCCTGAACCCGACATACAAAAAGATCATCAGGCAGAGGAGGGCGAGCTGGAAATACCCCATCATCCTCGGGGAGAGGAGCGCCGGCGGTGGCTGGGTGAAGAGTACTTTTGGGCTCTGCGGAACATACAGGATCTGCATGACTGCGCCTATCGAGAATGCGCAGAAAACAACCCAGAAGACCTGGAAGGTGCGGAGCACCGCCTGTTCCGTGATCTTTGCGCTCCGCTCATCCTCGACAAGGTCGGTGACCTTTTTCCTGGCAAGATAGGCAATAGCGATGCCAAGAAGGAATGCAATCTCGATGAACAGGGGATTGTGGACCTCTACAGAGTACCAGAATAGTACCAACAGGATAAGCGCGATGCAGCCGCACACGAGATAAAATGTGTTCTTCTTCATGGGCTTCCTTTGTTATTGGGTTTTGACATCCCCCCGTGATAAATGTGCTGCACGCCATCATGCCCTGAGTATCCTTCAGGGCTCGGATGGATACCCTATTATCCAATCAGGAAAAATCCATACACCACGAGGTGTGTGGACCTGGAAGGCGTTGTTTTGGGGCTCATCCAGATGGCGATGGGTCCCGATCCCGGTGAGAATATCGAGAAGGCACGCCGGAAGGTTGCCGAGGCGGCAGGGAGGGGGGCACAAATCATCTGCCTCCCCGAACTCTTTCACGTACAGTATTTTCCACAGCACAACGGCGCAGAGACAGGGAATCTTGCCGAAACTATCCCCGGTCGGTCAACAATCCTCTTTGCCGCCCTTGCCCGTGAACACAATTGTGTAATCATCCTTCCGTTATATGAGAGGGATGCCGGCGGCAGGTTCTTCAACGCTGCCGTGGTGATCGATGCGGACGGGAACCTCTCGGAGCCCTACCACAAGGTCCATATCCCGCAGGACCCGGGATTTTACGAGAAGGGGTACTTCTATCCGGGAGACACGTTCCGCGTCTTTCCAACCCGGTACGGGACGATTGCGGTGCTCATCTGTTTTGACCAGTGGTTTCCCGAGGCCGCACGCACTGTTGCGCTTGACGGGGCGGACATCATCATCTACCCGACCGCGATTGGCCACCCGGGTCCGGATACCCCGAAGGAGGGCGGCTGGCAGGAGGCATGGGAACTGATCCAGCGAAGTCATGCCGTGGCAAACAGTGTCCATGTCGCCGCGGTGAACCGTGTCGGCACCGAAGGCAGTTGCCGGTTCTTCGGCGGTTCCTTTGTTGCCGATGCGTTCGGCAAGGTCCTTTCCCGGGCCGGGGATTCCGAGGAGATTCTGGTTGTAAAAGTCGACCTCTCGATGAATGCCGAAGTCCAGGATTCATGGGGATTCTTCCGCAACCGCAGGCCTGAGACCTATTCACGGGTAACCGTCCCGTTTGCCGGAAAAGACGGGATATTTCCTGACCTGCGGGAAAAAGACACGCCGCAGAACCGCGGGTTCCATATGCCTGCGGAATGGGAGCCGCATGATGCGGTCTGGATCTCGTGGCCCCACAACACGTATACGTTTCCGGATATCCCTGCAGTGGAGCAGGTATACTACGAGTTCATTGCCCATGTCCACACCTCGGAACGCGTCGAGGTCTTTGTTCCCACTGCCGTAGTGTACCGGAAAGTGCGGGCACGGTTAAAGGAGATGGGCATTGATTTTGACCAGGTGACGCTTCATACCACCGGGTACTCGGATGTCTGGATCCGCGACTACGGTCCGACCTTTGTCGTCAGCCGCTCTTTGAAGAAACTCGCCATGGTCCGGTGGGAATTCAATGCGTGGGGCGGCAAGTACGAGGATCAGTTCCGGGACGGGACAATCCCCCTGCATATGAACCGCAGGCTCAACCTGCCGCTCTTCGAGCCGGGGATTGTCATGGAAGGAGGATCGTTCGACACCAATGGCCGGGGAACAATCCTCACCACCCGGGCATGCCTCCTCAATCCCAACCGCAATCCCTCGCTCTCACAGGAAGAGATCGAGGAAGTGCTCTCTGAGTATCTCGGGGGAGAGAAGATCATCTGGCTCAACGAGGGGATCGAAGGGGACGACACCGACGGGCATATCGATGATATCGCACGGTTTGTCGGGCCCTCGACGGTTGTCTGCGCGTACGAGGAGGACACATCCGATGCAAACCATGCGCCGCTTCACGAGAACTACGAGATCCTCTCCCGGTCAACCACCGAGGATGGCACACCCCTCACCGTCATCAGGCTCCCGATGCCGTCACGGGTGGAGGATGCAGACGGGCAGCGCTATCCCGCAAGCTACACGAACTTCTATATCGGCAACACGGTCGTGATCGTGCCGGTCTTCAACGATCCCCGGGATGCCGCTGCGCTGGATATCCTGCGCACAATCTTCCCGGACCGAACGGTGATCGGGATTTTGGCCCGCGCCATGGTCGAAGGGTTTGGCACCTTCCATTGTGCCACCCAGCAGCAGCCCCGTATCTGAAACTGAAAACCAGGAAATAATAATTTTGGGCATTTCCGCTGTCGGGCAGGGACGTTGTGGCCGCGAGCGTCAGTGTTCTGCCACAATACCCTAATATCGCACACCCTGCTGCCCCGTCAGGGCCGGCACATGAACGGAGATGATCAGGACCCCAGATCCGGTGGAGCCGCCGGGCCGGCCTGCATGCTGTCCTGGACGGGATGGTCGGTGGGGACGATACTCACCGAGCTCTTCGGGATATTCTGTTCCAGGGACGCCCGTATCCGGTTGATGCTTTCCTGTATCTCGGACATCTTCTTGTTCCCGTCGAATTCGAGGAAGATCTCGATATAGACGTTGGTGCCGGACCGCCGTGAACGGACCCCGTGGAGGGCCGTGTAATCGTCGAAGAATTCTGCGAGGTGGCAGACGATGACCATCTGGAGGTTCTCGTCCAGCGTCTTGTCAAGGAGATCGGGGAGCGAGGAAGAGATGACGCGGTACCCCGATGAGAGGAGGAAGCCGGCGATGATGAAGGATGCGAGCGGGTCGATATAGAGGGACCAGTGGTAGTGGGAAAAGACCAGGCTTGCGATCAGGGCACAGAGGACAGAGAAGTCTGAAAAGGCCTTGGTCCGGAAGAGCCGCCACTGCGAATCGATGATGGGTGATGGGGAGACCTGGTATATCCGGTAGTTCTTTTTCCAGAGCCAGCTGTTCATGCAGACGCCGATGACCATGAGCACAATACCGAGGTAGGCCCCTTCAACCACCAGTTCCTCCGGAATGATCAGCCGGTGGACTGCGGTGAAGAAGACAAGGATAAGGGATACGAACATGACCCCGCCGGTGACGATGGACGTGATCGTCTCGAATTTGCCAAGGCCGTAATCATAGGAGCCTGCACCGCCCCGTGACATCTTTCTGAGGGTCAGCCAGGCAAAGAACGTGGCCAGGATCTCGTTTGCACACTTCAGTGCGTCGGCAAGGAGGACGATGGAACCGGAGAGGACGGCCGCAGCTACATCGGGAATCCAGAGAATGAAGTCGACGATCAGGCTTGTTCTGACCGTCTTTTGCTTTTCAGCAAGAGACGCCCCGCACGCGGGATCGTCTGCGCATCCATGTGTCATGATACTGGTGGATCAGTATGCAGCGAATCGGCATAAATGAAATCCCCCGTCAATCCTTGTGCGGTTACCGGATCCTGTGATGTGGTATGTTTTTTTACAAAAACGGCATATAGTGTATGCTTCATCCGGTCTTCGTCACCGGGCCATTGCCGCATTCCCCACACACGAGCAGGATCACCCATGGACACTCACTCTGCCGATTTCCTCAAGGACCAGCTCATCCTGTTTGAGCAATCGGTCAGCGAGACTGCCCGGAATCTCTCTTTGCCTCCAGATCCCGGCTCCTGGCCTGCAAGCGCACCGTTTGCCGGGAAATGCAGGGTCCGGGACCTCTTGCAGTCTTCCCCTCTTTCAATGGAAGAAAAGAGGGTACTTGTACTGGAATACGATCGTGTCGTGGAGGAACTCGATGCCCTTCTCGAAAAACAGGGTCAGGAGTATTGCGACCTCCTGGTTGCAGAATTACGAGACCTGGTGCACGCGTACCACGCAGAGACCTGTCTCTCGAGTCTCTGGTGCGACAACGAGTGTGCTCGTTCCGGCAGGGAACGCCGTGAATTGATCGGGGAACTCCTGGGGCAACTCAGCAGCATTTGCCCTCTTCCTGCCCTGGAAGCGCTGGTTGCCACCGTGGATGAAAATGCTGTCACGGGGGGGATGGGCGATCCGGACGGTATTCCAGCGGAAGATCCACGTCACGGAGTGTCCCCTATGGAATGCGGCAGAGGGAAGGACCGGTATCCTTGTGCCGGCACGATTTATTCTGCACGCCACATCTGATCCCGCTTTTCCCGCGGGAAGCAGACGTTGGCACACCGTGTGCACGACCGCAGGTTTACCTGACTTTAATGAGGATGAAGGTGATGTCGTCAGACTGTGGTGCCTGCCCCGCGAACAACCGGATATCCTCAATGAGCGCTTCCCCGATCTCCCGGGTCGGGCGGGAACGGTTCTTTGTTATGAGCGCGGTCATACGCTCCTCGCCGTAATACTCGTCGCGTTCATTGAACGCCTCCGTGATGCCGTCCGTGTACAGCACGATGAGGTCGCCGTGGCGGAGCGGGAGTGTCCAGGTCTTCGCCCGGGTGTTCTCGATCACCCCGAGCGCAATCCCCTTGCCTTCAAGCATCTCCGCAACCGGCGGATCGCCCCGGATCAGCAGCGGGGGATTGTGACCGGCGTTCACGTAGGAGAGTGTCATCTTCCTTGGATCGAGAACGGCATAGAATACCGTGATGAACATGCTTGACCGGCCCTCGTCATAGATCAGCCGGTTCGCCTGGTCAATCGCTTCCGAGGGTTCCCCCGTTCCAGCCCCGCAGGTGTGGATCTGGGTCCGGCACAGGGCCATGTACAGGGCAGCACTGACGCCTTTACCGGAGACGTCGGCGATGACAAAGCCCATGCGGCCATCTTTCTGGGGAATGAAGTCATAGAGATCTCCCCCGATCTCCATCGCCGGAATGGTCGTGGCGGCGATCTCAAGTTCCGGGATATCCGGCGTGGTCTCCGGAAGGAAGGTCTCCTGGATCTCCCGTGCGATCTCCATCTCGCTTGCGTACCGCTCCTTCTCGGCCGTAGTCCTCCGGAGGTTGTCGATCGTCTGGCGGAGGTCCGCTGCCATGTGATTGAAGGAGTCCCCGAGTTCCTCGAACTCGTCGCCGGTCCGGAGTTCGACGCGGTATTCAAGGTCACCTTTGCCGATGGCGAGCGTAGCCTGCCGGAGTGTGTCAACAGGGCGCGTGATGGCTTTTGACAGGGCAACGGAGAGGGTGATAACGACAACGAGGAGGAGGCCGGAGAGCAGGGAGAAGAGTATCATCACCTTGTCCGACTGTTCGGCGATCCACTCTTCGGTTTCCCGGGTCGATGCGGATATCCCGGCGCGGGTCTTGTCGATCGGGGCGGTCACCTCACTCACCGGCAGGCAGACGGCAACACTCCAGTTCTGGGATGGGACCGGGGCATAGGCAATGAAGGTATCCACCCCGTTGAACTGCACCCTCTCGACCCCAGTCCGGCCTTCCGTCATGTTTTTCCCGGCGGCAACGAGGGCCGGATCGGAGCTTTTGAACACGTTGTCCTGCGGGAATGGCTGGTCCCAGGGATGATCGCCCGCAGCAAGCTGTGGCCGGCTGATGATATCCCCGCTCTTGTCCATGAGGACTGCATAGCCCCTTCCCCCGAGCGTGGTATTTAAGAATTCGCGGGTGATCACATCCACCCTCACATCGCTCCCGATGACCCATGACCCGTAAGGCGTGGTCATGGCTTTTGATGAAGTTACCACCAGCCCGTGGCCGAACGAGTCCACGTAGGGCTTGGACCAATAGACGCCGTTTGTGCCTTTTGCCCCATTGAACCAGGCGCGGGTGCGGTGGTCGTACTGTTCCGCCCCGGTGTTTTCCCAGGGATACGACCGCATGATACCGGAGTCGGTTGCCAGGAACACCGAGACAAGGTCTTCATCGGCGTCGTACATGCCCTTTAAGAGGTCGTCCATACCTGCGGTCTTCCTGAACTCCTCCGAATCCGTGGTAACCGTGCTCTTCGGGCTGAGGAGAAACAGTGTTGCATCGCGGGGATCTGCCGGGGGAGTATCCCGGCTATAGGAGTGAATGACCGGTAGTACCGGTGGATTGCCCTGCAGGGTAACTGCCTGCACGGTGAGGAGATCGAGCTCCGTCTCGGTATCGTTGAAGAGGGTCCCGGTGATTGCTGCCTGGTCCGCTGCTGCCTGGAGGAGGTACTGTTCGGCAGACTGCTGCAGGGCGATGGTAGCCATGTCAACGGCCTGCTCCCCCTGGCGGAGACTGCCTGACTCTGCCGTTTTTGCCAGGCTGCCGATGGTGAAGAGTGCTACGTATCCCGTGACAATGAGCGAGATGAGAGAGAGTGCCAGGAATACGGCCAGGATCTTTGTCCTGACACTGCATTGTGGCAGGGTGAAGCGGGACGACGTCATGGGAAATCACGGGAGTCTTGAGCGGGCAGTATCCGGAAAGGCCGGGTCTTTTTTCCTCTTGCCATAGGATGTCCTGCAGGACCTGGCCGGTGGCGGCCGGAAGAATACGTTCAGATCCATGTGCGCCCGTGAGGGTAATAAACGTGAGGCAGGACAATGAAGTGCGTGTCATGCGCCCGTGGGAGCAATCCCGCAATCGCCGCCTGCGTGCCGTCATGCCATACCGGTATCTTTATTTGGTTTTCCGGTCATTGAAAGACGTATGAATGATTCACCGGTTTTTTTCCGATCTGTGCTCATTGTCCTCGTTTTTTTCCTTATTGTCATGCCGGTATCGGCATGGACGTTTGCCGGCTGGACCGGCCCTTCCCCGGGTGCTGAACTCCAGCCCGGCAGCCCGTTGAGTGCAGGATACTCCCTGAGTTTCAGTTCATTCGATACCGGAAAGACCTTTGACTCTGACAATTCCCTTGTCATGTTCACCGATCTTGCCGACCCCCACTGGGTGGTTGTCAAGACCGAAGAAGTGAACGAGGAGCCGCTCACCATGCGGCTTGCCGACCGTCAGTCAGCCCAGGTGCGGCTTGACGGGTGGGACCTGAGTTTCAGCCGGAAACAGTTTACCGTTGATGTTGCCCTGACCGGTACAGTCCCTGATTACGACCAGACCGGGGAAATTGTCGTACTCCGGCTGCAGGAGCTGGATCCCGAGGCAAAGACGGTGTACGGGAAGCTGGTGAAGAAGACCGCGATGGTCGTGGTTCCTACTCCTGTACCGACCGCAGTCCCCACAACAGCGCCCGAAGAGGTTGTGCTGGAGATTACACCCTTGCCAACAGAGAATCCTGTCACGAAAGCAACCCCCGCAAAAAAACAGACCTATGCACCCGGGCCGGACCCCCTGCTGATATGTACCATGCTGGCCGGTGGTATCTTCATTGCCGGTCTCTTCCGTCACCGGCACTAATTACTATATTAACTCTACTCTGCCCCGGGATGGGGATCTGTCTTTCTTCTTTCTGTTTGTTCCATGAAACAGCCTTGCAACCCCGGGTGAAGAGAATTGCGACCCTCATTTTGCGGGAAATTTCTAATGGGGCAAAAAAATCAATATTTTTTACGATTATTCGCAATAAAACGAAGAATTTTCAATATTTGAAAAAAACATATGTTTATATAGAAAATAGTAACAATAGTAGTTATCAGGACATAAGGCCGTGGAGGATCCGGGGCCTGCATGGTACTCAAAAACCAGCACATGACCTGAGTGAAAAGAGATCCCTTCGTTTCATTCGGAACCGTTCCTGGAAGCAAGATCAGCATTTCACCGCCCGAGGGACCATCGGTGAAATTTGCCCAGGAACCTGTTTTCATAGCACGCCTGTTTCGCAATGTTCTGCCCGCGATACGTTTTCGGAGTTCCCGAAACAACGCATGATATACCGGTTTTATCAGCACTGGCATCGACAGGAATGGGATGGTGTTATCCCGATCACTCCTGACGTTACTTGTTATCCTGTTCGCCTTTACCGCAGGCTGTACTGTCGCGTCCCCAGCCACACCACCCGCTGGACCAGCTGCCCAGAGCTCAATGCCCGCATCGGAGGCTGTCCAATCCTCGATAGTTCAAGGGGACGGTTGCACAAACACGGTTTGCAGTGCATTTCCCCCGCAAACCCCTGCACAGGACGGGAGATTATTCCGTATCGGGGCAACTCCCGTCCGCTACTCCCCTATACTCTCTTCAACACCGGGAATCCGCCTGTCGCTCAACAGTTCCCGCATGCCGTTAGCGACAGCAGAATACCTGTGGAATGCCAGTTATGGCACGTTCCTGTCATGGAACCCTCCTGACTATGCCGTTCGCCTCCTTGGCCCCGAAGTTGTCAACAGGGGAGAAATGCTGTACTGGACCTATTCTGAACCACCCGGACCCGCACAGGGACCGGTGCATATCACAGTGACCGCACGGGACCCGCTCACGCAGGCAGTGACCGGATCGGCTGCGCTCACCCTTGAATGGGATGGCGGGACTGCAGTGGTTGCCGGAGACAGCTACTGATATCCCCCTGCAACCGTGGCTCCTTTACAAAACAAGGATACGGCACCCCGTATCAATCGTCTTTTTCTCTGGTGTGCTCCTCAAACAGGTGCCCGACACCCAGAAAATCGTTGATCCAGCGCAGGTCGTCGGACAGCTGGAGTATAAGCAGGCAGATGAGGGTGCACGGGATGGCAAAGAGCATCCCGACGATCCCGAGCAGCCAGCCCCAGAAGATCACGGAAAGGATCACCATGAGTGCCGGAATCTCGTATTTCCTCGAAGTAAGGTAGGAGAAGATCGGGTTCTCAACGATCAGGTTGAGGATGCAGACGACCACGATCACCACGACCGCCCCGGGGATTCCGAACTGGAGCCAGGCAAAGAAGATGGCAGGGACAGCCGCTATGAGAAGGCCGAAGTAGGGAATATACCCGAGAAGGAACGTGAGGAGCCCCCAGAGAAGAGCACCATGGATCCCCATAACCGTAAGGAATCCCCCAAAGAGGATGCCGTGGATGAAGTTCGTCTCGGTTCGGACTACGATGAAATCAATGATATAGCCGGACATCTTCCCGAACTGCTTCACGGTTTGCGAGTCTTTTCCATACCGCGCCTCGAACCGCTCCGTGAGCCGAGGTGCTTCAAGGAGCATGAAGAATGAGGTCACCGCAACAAAGAAGAGGAACATGAGTCCCTCGGCAATCGTTGTCGCCCCGGCAACTCCCGCCGAGAAGATCTCTTTAAGGTCGATGGACCGGATGCTGTCGGTCTCGATGGTGATACCAAACGAGGAGAGGATCGTCCTGAGTTCTGCAAGCCGCACGGAGAGCTCCTGCTGGAACTGCGGCATGTCGTGAAGCAGCATCTGGAACGAGAAGACAGAGATGTACAGGATAGCTGCGATGGCCAGGCATGCCGTAAGGGTGATGAGCGCGATAGCAAGAGTGTTTGGGACTTTCTTTTTCTTCAGCCAGACAAGCGCCGGGATGGTAAGGAGGGTGATGATAAGGGACATCAGGATGAGGGAGATGATGTACGATGTCATCTTCACGGCGATGATGATGATGAAGACAAGTGCAATGGCAAGAAGTGTCCATTCGAACCGGGGGGTTTCTACAGGGGCCATGAGATAGTCTTCTATCTTGCGGGAGATGATACAAAGCTTATTGTGACAATCCCGCCTGTTCACCTCTCCTGCACGGGCAGCGCATCCTCCGGCAACGATGAAGAGGTAAATACCCCCCTGGCAAAATGGTGAACAGGGACAGCAGGTGCTGAACGTGCTTGTGCAGTTGAATGCAAAAAGAGATGAACTGTCCCCACCCCTGGAGGGGTCAGGATCGGGTTTTAGTGTCTGCCCGGTACGGAGATTGTATGGGTGTCTTGCTGCTGGTGTTTTGTTCTTCTTTACGATACGATAATACCGGTGCGCTATCGCACGGGTATATGTAAAATATGTTTTACATTTTCTTTTATATGCTTTCCGGACAGGGGCGGTCCCGAACCGGAACGCTCTCGTTCTGCCGTCGCAAAATGTGTACGTGATGAGCGGGCGGGAGCATCCCTGCCTTGTTCGTGCCCAATGGCAGGGAAACACTATCCGGGTTACGCGGATTCCTGGTAGCCGATAGCAGCGCCAAGAAGGTTTGCCGTGATGCGGAGCGCTTCGATCTCGTCGGGTGAATGGGTCTTTTCCGTCAGGTCGAAGAAGCCGATGAACCCAAAGAGGTTGTCGTGGATAAAGATTGGGATGATGACTGCGGCTTTTGTTCCAAGGAGACTGAAGAGTTTCTGCTCATCGGGAGGGAGCGCTGAAACGACTGCGGAGATCTCCTCGCCCTTTCTCAAGATATTCTCCCACCGTGAGATCCCCATGGTTGCAAAGGTGAACTGCTTAAGTTCTGGTTTGAAGAGGCACGAGTGGTATTCGGGGCATCCCCATTCGTAGAGCATGCTGATGGCGGGTGCCGGGCCGGAGGTCCGGACCTGGAAGATCCCGATGGCCCCGGCATCCAGGGCAAGGCCGATGGGTTCGAGAATGTCGCGGATGTCGGAGGCTGCAAAGTCTGGTACTTTGTCTGAAACCGGGGCACCCTTGCGGGAGACCCGCAGGAGCCATTCCACGGCCGAGCTGACGGCAAAGAGGATGGCATCGCGTTTTTTGATCTCGCGCTCGATACGGTGCTTGTATAAGGCCATCTCGATAACAGAGTGAAGTTCGCGTTCATCGTATGGTTTGACGACATACCCGTAGGGCTCGGTCACTTTTGCGCGTTCGAGCAGGACTTTATCTGCATAGGCGGTCAGGTAGATGACCGGAATCCCATAGAGGGCGTGGATTTTCCCTGCCGTATCAACCCCGTCCATCTCCCCGGCAAGGTGGATGTCCATGAGCACAAGGTCCGGCTGGTTCTGCTGGATCTTTTCAAGGGCAAGTTCCCCGGATTTTGCCATTCCTGCAGCGGTATACCCGAGGCTGATTAGGGTCTCTTTGATGTCGCTTGCAACGATTGCCTCATCTTCGACAATAAAAATTGCAGGTCCGCTCACTCATTCACTCCCTGTTGTAGTCTTTCTGGGAAATAGGATATTAAATGTTGTTCCCGGCCCGGTCTTCTTCTCGATCGTCCCTCCCAGCTGGTCTACGAGGCTGTTCACGAGGCGGAATCCGAGGGATGCACCTCCCCGCCAGTCATAGTCCGGGCTCATGCCAATCCCGTCATCCGCGATTACAAGCGATATCAGGTCTCCTGTAAGGTGGCTTCTGATTGTGATCGTCCCGGTACGATCGTCCGGGAAGGCATGACTGAGGGCATTGGAGATCAGTTCGTTGATGATGAGTCCAAGCGGGATGGCAGTCTCGATATCCAGCAGGCTCTTCTCCATCTCTGTGTGGAGCTCAACCCTGCGGTGGTCCACGCCGTAGAAAGCAAAGAGCTGGGTTGCAAGGAACCGGGTATAATCGGCAATGTCGATGGAGGTGAGGCTCTTTGACTGGTAGAGTTTTTCATGGACAAGGGACATTGCCTGTACCCGGTTCCGCATCCCGGAAAGGACCTGTTTCATTTCCGCGTCTTCCAGGGTCCGGGTCTGGAGCTTGATGAGGCTGATGATGATCTGGAGGTTGTTGTTCACGCGGTGGTGGATCTCCCTCAGAAGGAGAACTTTTTCGTCAAGGGATGCCTGGATCGTGGCTTCTGCCTGCTTTCGCTGCTGGATCTCCTCGTTCAGGGCATGCGTCCTCTCTTCTACAATATTCTCGAGATTTGCGTTCAGCCGTTCCAGTTCATCAAGTGCCTGTTTCCGTGCGGTAATGTCCTGCCCCTGTGCAATGGTGGCAACAACGCTCTTCCCGCCTTCGTCAAAGATGGTAGCCGAGTTCCAGAGAATGGTCCGGACCTCCCCGGACCTGGTGAGGATCGGGATCTCAGCACTCTCCATCCTTGCTCCTGTGAGGGTTGACCGAACCTGATCGAGGGATGACTGGCGATAGGATTCCGGAAACAGGATCGAGAGATCTTTTCCCAAAGCCTCGCGCTCCGTCCTCCCGGTCAGGCGTTCGAAAGCATGGTTGAACCGCGTGATCCGGAACTCCGGGTCCCAGACAATGATCGGGGCGTTGGCATAGTCGAAGAGGCTGGTCAGGTAGTTGTTGGTTTCTCTAAGAGCCTCCTCAGCATGCTTCTGATTGGTTATGTCGAGGACTATCCCCTCGTAGTGGGTAATGGTGCCAGCCTCGTTCCTCCTGATATGGGTATAATCGGATATCCAGTGCACGTCGTGGTTCTTGTCGAAGATCCGGTATTCCTGGATGAAGTCCCCGGTGTTGTGACTGCTGTAATGTTCGACCTCTTTTGCCACACGTTCGAGATCGTCAGGATGGACTATGGAAGGGAAAGCGATTTGGCCCGTGGTGAAATCTTCCGGGACATAGCCGAACTGGACGATATTCTCGCTCACGCTCTCGACCGGCCACCCCTCTTCGGCTTTCCAGAGGAAGGAAACAGCCGGGCTGGCGTTGATGATGCGGAGCTGCTCCTCCTGGACCCGGAGCAGCGCCTCGATCCGCTCCTGGCTTGCTTTCCGTTCGGTAATGTCCTCGAAGACCGCAACGAAATAATTCTTTTCCGGGCAAAAGGCCGAGACCTTCAGCCACCGCTTCAGGGGCTTGAAATCGATCTCGAACGTTTCTGGAACGCCTGTTAATGCAACACGCCCGTACATGTCGAAAAGTTCCGGCGTGAGTTCCCGGATATCGGGTATCGCTTCGAGGACCCGCTTCCCTTCGATACCGTAAAGCCCTGTCATCTGCCCGAACGCACGGTTAACGGAAAGGTACACCCAGTCCGAAGGCCGTCCCTCCCCGTCATAGAACATGCGACAGTAGGCAAACCCTTCGAGCATGTTATCAAAGAGCGTGCGGTATTTCTGTTCGCTCTCCCGCAGCGCATTCTCGATCCGTTTCCTTTGCGTGATATCGAAGAACGTGACTACAGCTCCAACGACTTCACCATTGGAGCGCTGGGGGTAGGACCAGTACTCGGCAGGGAATGAGGTCCCGTCGGCACGCCAGAGCACCTCATCATCGACATGCGTGCCCTCTCCTCTCCGGAATGCCCGGAATATCCGGCACTCTTCTACCGGGAAATGAGAACCGTCTGCATGTTTCCCGTGGATCTGCCAGTGCATGTTCTTCCCGAGCAGTTCCTTCTCATCCGTATAGCCGAGTATTCTGAGACAGGCAGCGTTGCAGAACGTACAGTTGCCGTTCAGATCAATTCCATATACCCCTTCAGCTGCTGAGTTAAGCAGGAGGAGAATTTTTTCCTCGCTCTGCCTCAAGGCATTCTCGGCACGGGTTCGCTCTGTGATATCCACTCCCACGGCGATGAACCGGGCCAGCTCATCGCTTACCGGGGGCAGCATTTTTGTGTTCCAGAGAATGGTCTTTACTGACCCGTCACGGCAGGTGATGGTGGTTTTCAGGTTCTCCAGGTAATCATTTTTCGTGATGATTCCCGCGATCCTGCCGGTAATCTCTTTCCGGTATCCGGCATCCGGATACAGCTGTTTCCAGATGGTATTCTTTCCAATGACTTCGCTTGCCGGATAGCCGCTGATCTCTTCTGCAGCCCGGTTCCATTCGCGGATAATACCGTTCTTTTCCAGCACCATCAGCCAGACATTGGCATTCTGGACGATCCCGAGCTGGATCTCCCCCGCTTTCTTCAGGCTGTCCCTTGACTCAGTGACAGCCTCGGACAGAAATGCGATGATGGCTGCGACGGCCACGAACACACAGGCCCGGATACCTGCACCTGCAACTTCAGCGAAACCGGCCCCGGAACCAATGACGAGGGCACAATAGATTCCGCTCAGCAGGATTGCACCGACAATGCCTTTTTTCCGGTAGTGGTAGGCAAGGAAGGTGATGGGAATATAGTACAGGTGCATGAAGATGATCGTGATGCCGGAAGCAAGGCACCATGCTGTCAGGATGATGACAGCAGCCGATGCTGCCAGCACCAGTGCCTGCCACCGCTGTTCGGTCATCCGGACACCCTGCACACGGGGAATTTTCATGACCAGTATCCCTTATTTCTTCTCATGGAGCACCATCGTGAACTTTGTCCCGGAGGTCCTGTCGAGTTCGATTGTCCCGAAAAGCTGGTCAACGAGGTTACCGACAAGCCTGAGGCCCAGGGACGGCGTGTTCTGCCAGTCGATGTCCGAAGAGATGCCGATCCCGTTATCCTGGACAATGACTGTCAGGACCTCCCCCTCTTCTGTCATCCGGATGGTAAGCTCACCCTTCCTCCCGTCAGGGAATGCATACTTGATCGCGTTCCCCACCAGTTCATTGAGGATGAGCCCGAGCGGGATTGCTGTATCGATGCTTAAGAGGATTTTCCCGATATCGATGTGGAAGGTAATCCTCTGCCGGTCGACCTTGCAATGCGAGAAGATCTGGGTGACGAGGTACCGGGTATAATCTGCAATGTCGATCGATGCGAGGTCCTCAGTCTGGTAGAGTTTCTCGTGGACAATGGCCATTGCCCGCACGCGGTTCTGCATATCGCTCAAGGCCTGTTTCATCCCCGGGTCTTCGAGCGTCCGCAGCTGGAGTTTCGTTAAGCTGATGATGATCTGGAGGTTGTTGTTGACCCGGTGGTGGACCTCCCGCAGGAGCAGCACCTTCTCTTCAAGGGATAACCGGATGGCTGCCTCGGCCTGTTTCCGGACTTCAACTTCCTCTTCGAGAGCTTTTGTCCGCTCCTTCACAATCTTTTCAAGACCAGCATTCAGGCGTGCAAGATCTGCCTCGGCTTTCTTGACAGAGGTAATGTCCCGCAGGGACTCGATTGCACCGACCGTGTTGCCCTGGGAGTCGATCAGGGGGGACGTGACGAGTGAGACGGGGATCTTCCGGCCGTCTGCCCGTGTAATGACGGACTGGGCGGTCACGGTCCGTCCAACCCAGCGGATATCCGAATAATCCAGCCGCGCTGAGTCCTTGTCCGGGTCGAGGACAAGGTCGATGAGGAGCGGCCGTCGCCTTCCATATGCCCAGAGGCTGTATTCATAATTGCCCTTACCGATGATCTCGTCTGCAGGCACCCCGCTCATCACTTCGAGCGCCCGGTTCCATGCCAGCACGGTGCCGGCCCTGTCAATAACAAACGTGGGATCCGGCAGGAAGCTGATGATATCTGCAAAGAGTTGCCGGGACTCCCGAAGTTCCTCCTCGGCCTTCTTGCGTTCGGTCATATCGTGCGCAACGCAGACAATCGCACGGACAGATCCGGCGCTGTCATGCATGACGGATGAAGACAGGATGACGGGGATCTTCCGGCCCCCTTTTGTCATTAATGTCCGCTCGATTTCCGTCACTGCCCATGTCTCGGGCAGCATGTCGGTTGCCGCACTCTCCGGGCGAGGGCTGTCGGGAGAGAGGAGGTGGGAGAACGGCCGGCCGACCAGTTCATCCGCCCGGTAGCCCAGCACATCGCAGGCCCGCTTATTCACGGACTGGATCGTGGCATCCGGCGTGAGAACGATCAGCATGTCGAACATGCTCTTTAAGATATCGTCGAAATAATTCCGCGAGACGGTTGTCTTGACCAGATCCGCGGTCATCCTGTTGAAGGAGTCTGCCAGTTCACCAATCTCATCCTTCGAAGAGATCTCTACCCGCGTATCCAGGTTGCCCTTGCTGATCTCCCGAGTAGCGTCACGGAGGAGGATCAGGGGTTTTGTTATGATCCGCGAAAGGAGGATACCGGCAATGGACGCTAAGACGAGGCTGGCGAACAGAATGACGATCGTCCGGTACAACCCTTTATTGAATTCACGGTAGACCTCATCCACCGGCATCTCAACAATAACGGCCCAGTCCGGTTCTCCCAATGAGACATAATTGGCAATTACTTTGTTTCCTTCAATGCCCTGGGTCACATCAGCATCGAAGGGCGCACTCCTGTCACTGACAAACCGGTGGACATCCTCTAGGCCAAGAACATTCTCTCCTTTGAGGACCCGGCTGATATCTCCGTAGGCAATGAGGTTCCCCTGTCCATCCACGACATACGCTGTACCCTCCTCGCCGATCTTCAGGTTCCCGACAAGATCCCACATGAATTTTAAGTTCACCTCAGCGACAAGGGCTCCCTTGTAATCCCCGAAGATATCCGTGACCGGGACAGCCATGACCGCCATCGGCTCGCTGGATTTTTCATCGATATAGACCGGCCCGATAAAGGTTTTTTTCTGGACTGCCTGTGCAAAGATATCCGCCCTGACGGGTTCTGAAATCTGGTTTGATTCTGTCCGTGAAACCCGGGATGATCGTGCCAGTTCCTCCCCGCTGGCATTGAACAGGATGACCTGGCGGAATGCCGGATCGAAGTGCAGCAGTTTGTCCAGGGTTGCTTTCTGCTGCTCCGGCTGCGAAGTCGCAAGGCTTGATAAGTATGCAGTCCCCTGGAGTTTGTCCATCCTGTCAGTGACCATATTTTTGACGGTGTCAGCTGCGCTCTGGGCGATGAGTTTCTGCTCGAAGGAAATCGTCCTCTGCTGGTTCTCGTAATTGGAAAAACCCTGGAGACCGGTGGTGATGAGAACGATGGCGAGGCTCATGGCAACAAACGCGACGGCGAGCGTTACCGTAAGGCTGCGGAACTTCTTTTTATCCGGGGGTGGCTGTGGTGGCATCGTTGTCATCTTCGTGTTCGTCTCACTCATTTATCCTGGTCAATCAGGTGATGAACCATGTCTGCGGGGCACTCGGTTCTTCTGGATTGATCCTGCAGGGAAATCGTGTTCATCACACCCCAGGTTTTCATGTTCTGCCTTCAGTCTCACCGGATGATCTCGTCTGCCCTGCTCAGGAGGCCTTCGCTGACCGGAATGCCGAGTTGTTGAGCCTGCCGGTAATTCAGCTGGAAATAATTATCAGCCGTGACAACCGGGATCTCACCCGCCGGCGTTCCCCGGAATATCTTGTCAGCAAGGACCGCAGCCTGCCTGCCCTGCGGGACACTCCGGGGTGTAAGGCCAAAGACCGTCTCATGGCCATTTACGGACATAGACGGGCCTCCTGCCGGGATGGCATGCTCATCCGCAAATTCGCCGATAACGGCAAACGTATCCGGTGTTACGAAGAGCGGCTCGGCAATGGCTAAAATGACCGTGTCTTTGCCAGTAATGGATGCAGACTGTTTGGGGAGTTCTGCCGCAAGCTCGGTGGCATTGTCCACAGGGATCTCCACCAGCGTGATACCATCGGCGGATGCCGCGGTTCGCAGTGCAACAAGCTGGCTTGTGGTAGTGGGATATCCCCTCAGGTAGGGAATGAGCATACGCGTTGCGCCCGGCACCAGTTCGCGCATGACCTCGTACCGCTGGAGGGCAAGGTCAGGACCGCCCCAGCGCACACCCGTGATATTCCCGCCCGGCTGCCGGACGCTCTCGATAAGGCCGGTATCTTCCGTGAAGACATTGGCAAATACCACGGGAATGCCGGTTCCTTTCATGGCGGCTTTGGCTTCCTGCGATGCTTCTGTGGGGAAGACAAGGACCAGGTCAACCTTGTTGTCCCTGAAGTCTTTTAAGGCTGACTGGTATGCCGGCTGGTCAAAACCAATCATTTTCCGGGAATCGTAGACAATGTTTTTCCCTTCGATATACCCCAGTTCGGCCATCTTCTCGCGGAAACCGTCCTCCGTGTCGGCAAAAAATGCCATGCCGCTTAAGACCCCGACATGCCAGACCTTTCCGGAGCTGCTGTCCTTCTCCTGTCCCGTGCCGGAACATCCTGCAACCAGTATCGCCCCCACAAGGAGAGTGAGGGAAAGGATCGTGAATACAAAGAATACATTCCGCTTCATGTTCCCCTGCCTTCCATACCGTTTCACCGGATCATTTTTTGTCATGCCTGCTCCTCACGCCTTCTCGTGCAAAACCATCGTGAACCGTGTCCCCGACGTTCGGTCGAGTTCAATCGTGCCATCGAGCTGGTCCACGAGGGAGTTGACCAGCCGGAGTCCCAGGGACTGGGTGTTCTTCCAGTCAAAGTCTTCGGGGATCCCCGCACCGTCATCCCGGACCATCACGGTGAGTGTCTTCTCTTCACGCGTGACGCTGACAAAGACTTCCCCGGATTTCCCCTTCGGAAATGCGTACTTGAACGCATTCGATATCAGCTCATTGAGGATGAGCCCGAGCGGGATGGCCGTATTGATATCGACACGGATATCGGGAGATTCGAGAGTGAACCGTATTCCCCGGCTCTTTGCGTCATAGAACTGCGAGAGGCCGGTTCCCAGGAACCGGATATAATCGTCGATGTCGATATGTGCGATGTCCTCGGCCCGGTAGAGTTTTTCGTGGACAAGGGCCATGGCCTTGACCCGGTTCTGGCTCTCGCGGATCGTGGCAAGGACACTTTCATCCTTCACATACCGTGACTGGAGGTTTAAGAGACTCACGATGATCTGGAGGTTGTTCTTCACCCGGTGGTGGATCTCCTTTAAGAGCATCGTCTTCTCGTTGAGCGATTCCTTGAGTTTCTCTTCGGCATCGAGCCGCTGCATGTTCTCTTCCTCAAGGGCTTCGTTTGCCTTCGAGAGTGCCTCGGTCCGGTCCTTCACCCTCTGCTCAAGCACCGTATTCAAGGATCGTATCTCGGACTCCAGTAACCGCCTGTTCGTGATATCGATATTGACACCGGTCATCCGGAGAGCGGTGCCATCCTCATTCTTTTCTACAACTTTCCCTCTCCCGAGGATCCAGAGCCAGCTCCCATCTTTTGTGCGCATCCGGTACTCGATCTCCAGCTGGGATTCACCTTCCTGGATCTTTCGCTGGAGATCGGCAACCACCCGTTTTCTGTCATCCGGGTGTATATATCCGGTCCATGCATCAAAGTCGGCTGAAAACTCCCCAGGCACGTACCCGAGCATGGTGTAAAACCGGTCGCTGAAGACTGCTTTACCCGAAGGGAGATCCCAGTCCCAGAACCCGGCATCGGCACCCTCAAGGGCAAGGCGGAGACGCTGCTCACTTTTACGAATGGTGTCCTCTGCCTCCTTCCTCTGCTGTATCGGCCGGGTGGTGACAACGATCCCGTTCACACCAGGAACGTCGAGCAGGTTATTTGCTATGGCCTCAACCCAGAGGTATCCCCCGTCAGCTTTCCGGATCCGGAACTCGGTAGGAATGCCTGAATTTGTCCGGTCGAAAACACCCTGGAGATCCTGTCTCACCAGTTCGAGATCATCGGGATGGAGGTAATCCATGGGGTCCTTTCCGATGAGGGATCCCCGGGGATATCCGAGTATCCGTTCGGCAGAATCTGATTCATAGGTGATTTTTCCGTTGCGGTCGAGAACACGGATGATATCCGAGGAATTCTGGATCAGGGCCGAGAACCGTGTCTCGTTCTGCCGGATGGCCTCTTCTGCCCGAATGCGAGCGGTGATGTTCCGTAAAGAGACGAGGTTTGCCGGCTTTCCTTCGTAGGTAATGACCTTGCCAATGCTCTCAACATAGATAACCTCCCCTTTTGCGGTGATCACCTTATACTGGGCCAGATATGCATCATTGCCCCGCGTCACCTCGCTGAAGTCACGGAGTGCATCCTCGCGGGACTCGGGAGCGACAAACTCCAATGCGTTCCTGCCAGTGAGTTCTTCGGGAGTATTGACTCCCAGCGCCCGTGCGGCAGCAGTATTGGAAAACAGGATATTTCCTTCCAGGTCGAGAATGAAGATTATTTCAAGAGCATATTCCACAAGGGAACGGAATTTCTGCTCGCTTGCTTCCAGCGCCCGGGCTGCCGCCTTCTTCTCGGAGATATCCCTGACGACACAGAAGATCAGTTTCTTGCCTGAGAACACAGCGGCATTAGTGCTGATATCGACATCCAGCAGGGCGCCGTCCTTTCTCCGGTGGCGTGTCTCGAAATGGTCCCCGCCTTCGTTCACGCTGCTGATCATGCCTTCGAGCTGCTCTTTTGTAGCAACCGCATCCCAGTCCCAGACATGGAGGTCTTTCATCTCTTCCGGGGTATACCCGAGCATGTCAGCGAACCGCTGGTTTGCCTCGAAGACTTTCCCGTCCTGGTCCAGCGTGACAATACCGTCCCGTGACTGGTCCACCAGGATCCACCGGCGGGCTGCCTCGTCTGCAAGTGCCTGTTCGGCCCGCTTGCGATCGGTGATGTCCATGGAGAGGACCTGGATGCCCCGGACCTTCCCGTCAGGACCGGTGATCCGCGTGTAGACCGAGAGGTACCACTCGTCCCCGGTCGGAAGATGCACATAGTCCTCGTATTCCCTGGGCTCCTGGGAAACAGCTGCCCTCTGGATCCTCTCAAGGTACATGTCAGCAGAATCTCCTGAGAGTTCCCGCACGTTCTTTCCGATGAAATCTTCCGGTGAACCCCTGAGGCGCCGGCGACTGATCTCGTTGAGGTAGAGGAGATTGCCGTCAATGTCCCAGTACCCCACGCCGATAGCAGCACCCTGCAGAAGGGCCCGGTACCGCTCTTCGCTTTCACGGAGGGCGTCTTCGATCTTTTTTCGTTCCGTGATATCCCGTGCAACAGAAACCGACCCGATGATAGAACCGCGGCTGTCCCGAACCGGTGAGGAACTCACCAGCCGGTAGCGCAATTCTCCTGTTGCAGGAGTGCGGATGATCTCCTCCATGTTTGAGATGACTTCCCCGTTGAGGGCGCGAAGGGGGGGGGTCTCTTCAAGCGGACGGGGCGTGCCATCTGGACGCAGGACTTCAAGACTTTCGGCAAGGGACTCTACAACAGGGCATTCTCCCGGTTCGAGCCTGAACTCTTCTACTGCACGGGGATTGGCGAGGGTAAAACGATGCCGGAGGTCGGTGAACCAGACTTCATCGGCAATGCTGTTGAGGAGGACGGCCAGTTTCTCTTTCTCGTCCTGAACGGATTTCAGCAACCGTTCCCGGTCTTCCTCAATCTGCTTCTTCTCGGTAACATCCTGGTAGATTGCGACAATTTCCCCGGAAGGCAGCCGGTACACATAGTTATCCCGCCACCCGGATATCCGGTTGTCCCGGTAGTTGGTTACCGGAAGCGCCTCAGCAGTGCCGGTCTCTGCGACCCGCTGGAAGACTGCAAAAAGACCGAATTCCACTACACCCGGGAAAACCTCCAGGACGCTTCTGCCAATAATATCCTTTCTTCTGACATTCTCTATCGTCTCTACGGCGCGGTTGACGTCGCGGATGATGAAATCCTGCCCCCCGGGTACCGGATCATAGATTGCCACCCCGCTGCTCATGTTGTTGAAAAGGTCACGGAAACGTGCCTCGCTGTCAGCAAGGGCTTTCTCACCTTTTCTCATTTCGGTGATATCAGTCAGGACATTCAGGGAGGCGGGGGCGCCTTCATATTCGATCAGGTTGCCGCGTATGATCACGTTCCTGACCTGACCCGTGGAGGTCATTATCCCGATCTCGTAGGGCTCTACCTGCTCCCCCCCCATGCGTTGTGTCATCGTGGCAATGACCCGTTCCCGGTCATCTGGAACAATGAAGTCCAGCATGGACCTGCCGATGAGTTCCTCATGGGCATACCCTGTGCTGTTGGACGCAGCCTGGTTCACGAACAGGAGTTTTCCGTTGCGGTGCACCAGGATGAAATCGGGCACTTCCTCAACCAGCGAGCGGAACTTCCCCTCGCTTGCCCTGACGATCTCCTCAGTCTTTTTCCGTCCGGTAATGTCCCGGATCACCTCTATCGCACCGACACGGTTTCCGGCTGTGTCGTACAGGTGCGTGGCAGTCCCCCAGAGATATGCGCCTTTACCTCCGTTGATTCCTGCAACAAATGCTTCGGAAGTGATGCGGTCACCATCGCGCTGGACAAAAGAGTACCGGTTCAGGATCTCGGTATCGGGTTCGAGAACAAGGTCGATCAGGAGGGGTCTTCTCTCTCCGTAAAAGGGGATACTGTACTCATGATCGCCCTTCCCCAGCATATCCGCTGCAGGAACCCCCGTCAGGTCTTCCATGGCATTGTTCCAGGCGATCACGGTGCCTGATGTATTGATCGCCAGTACCGGATCGGGGAGGAAAGAAAGGATGTCACCCAGGCGTTTCTGTGTCTCCTGTTCGGCGTGCTCTGCCCGCACTCTCTCCTGAAGGTTCTCCCAGAACCGGATCGCCCTCCGCGAAATGTTCGGGAGTTCCTCGAAGACTGTTGCCGACTTGACGATATAATCAATGGCGCCGGACTTCATGATCTCGACGGCCAGGCGCTCGTCCCCATACCCGGTCATGACAATTAACGGGGTGGTAACCCTTCCTTCCTCCCGGCGGATGATGTCAATCCCCCTGCCGTCGGGAAGGTTCCAGTCCGCGATGATCAGGTCCGGGCTTTCGCGCGCGATACTCTCCCGCGCCTTTTTGAGGGTTGCCACAGTATCGATGCGAAACTGCCCGGGATCCTGCCGGAATGCCTGGAGGATAAGTTCGACGTGGTCACGGTCGTCTTCGATGATCAGGATCTGGAGGACACGATCTGGTGCCTCGCTGGATTGCGGTGGTGCCGTACCCTCTCCTCCTAATCGTCAGTCCTTTGCCGGTTGTGCGTTCCAGTTCACCCAGTAGGATCCGAGATCTTTCATCAGCCGCGTGAAGGATTTGAAATCCAGGGGTTTGACGATGTAGCTGTTTGCATGGTAGTCATATGACTGGGCAATATCACTCTCCGCCTCGGAACTGGTGAGGACGACAACCGGTATGCGGAGGAGTTGTGGTGTCGACTTGATGGTTTTCAAAACATCGATCCCGTCGACGCGGGGGAGCCGGAGGTCCAGGAGAACGAGGTTGGGCCGGGGGTTTTCTGTCATATCGCTGTAGGGGCCTTTGTTGAAAAGGTAGTCAAGGGCCTTCTCGCCATCCGGGACATGGTGTATGGTGTTTGCCACCTGCTGGTCCCGCATCCCGCGGATGACCAGTTCAGCATGGTCCTCGTTGTCTTCAACAAGCAGGATATGGAAAGGCTCCCCGGTCAGATCAGCCATAAAGTTTTCTCTTTTATCTCACTTGTATTAGTATTTTGGGTGAACCCGGATTGTCCAGGCCATGACAGGGCGGGTGAACTTATCTCTGAATCATGCGGAATCGGAAAACCGAAACGAACCTTTTGGTATGGCAATTTCGAACCGGGCTCCCCTGCCCGGAGTACCCGTTTCTGTGATTGTCATTCCGGACAAGGTGAGAAATTCCCGGACAAAGAAGAGCCCGAACTTTCCTTTTCCGCCTGCAATACGGTCAAAGATCTTTGGCTTCTCTTCAAGGGGAATGCCCACGCCATCATCTTCGCAGATGAGGATCAGTCTGTCGGGTTCTTCGCGGAATGAGAAGGAAATATTACTGGTTTTTTCCCCGTGCCGGATGGCATTGTTGATGAGATTGTAAAAAACACGGTCTATCAATGGATCGCAATAGATTTCCAGGCCGTGCAGGTCGCACGTGAGTGCGATTTTGTTTTTCTGGCTCTGGAGTGACATCTGCATCCGGATAATCCGGTCAACCGGGATCCAGCGCAACTGGCCCAGGCCCATCTGCTGGTATTCTGTTGTTCTCCGGATGATGGAATCAATTGCATCGAGAATTTCCAGAACCTTGCCGATACTGGATGACGATTCATCATCATTTTGGTGTTTCTGGATAAGAGCGATATATCCCCTGAGGGCGAATACCTTGTTCTGGATATCCTGGGATGTTACGTCCGTCATCAGGGAGAGTTTACGGTTGGCAAGTTTTGTCATCTCCTCTGCCTGGTGATGCTCAATGATCTCGTTCTCCAGATCCATTACCTTCTTCTCGAGTTTCCGGAACAGGACCTCGTTATATTCGCGCAGGATCTCTCTCTCGTCACCCGGCGCACGTGTTGGAAGAACGGGTCTCTTTTGTCCGTTTTCTTCCAGGATTTCACTGATAATCCGGAAAAGAGTATCGGCCTTCTGCGGCTTAATGATGAAACGATCTGCTCCGAGTTTCAGTGCAAACGCTTCGTCTTTCGGATCGGTATACGTGGCTGTATAGAAGATAAACGGGATGCTCCTGAAGCGGTCATCTGCTCTCCATCTCTGCAGGAGCGTAAATCCGTCCATCACTGGCATCAGGATATCCGCTATTATCAGATCCGGAGGATTTTTTCCTGCCAAATCCAGCGCCTCAGCGCCATTCCTTGCGGAGACTATCTCGAATTGTTTTGGTTTCAGGATCGATTCCAGCAGGTACAGGTTTTGCGCATTGTCGTCGACAATAAGTATGCGGGTCATGGGTATCAGGTCAGGCTTTTCGTCCCTTTATCAGGAAGATTCTCTTTTGCTGGCGCTAGAGCCGGTCGGGATGCTGGCTGCGATGGATCGTCATTTTCTCCTTCACATATAAATGATCTTGCATGCCTTTTAGGAGCGCTCTGAGGCAGTGACTCTGGCAATATCCGGTCAGAGAACCGATAAGGTGAACCAAAATGTCGTCCCTTTCCCCGGCCCTTCTGACACGGCCCCTTACTGGTTGCGTAACTACCAAATCAGAAAACCGCCCATTTCTTCTATCCGGTTTTTTTACTATGCATCATCAGGGGCGGGAGAGGGAGTGGAGGCATGCCGCCATGCACCTTCCGGCACGGTTATCTCAAACCGCGCCCCGTTTCCCGGCTCACCGGTCTCGGCAATGGTCATGCCGGTGATCGCGAGGATCTCCCGGGAGAGGAAGAGCCCGAGACCGGTATTATGGCCAAAGCCCTTGGTAAAAAGCATCTTCTTGTCATTGTGCGGAACACCGTTTCCGTCATCTGCCACAACGATTACTAGCTTGCCCTCCGCTTCCTGTGCGGACACCCGGATTTCCGTCATCTTCGTTCCGCCATACCGGAGGGCATTGTCGATGAGGTTGTAGAAGACCTTTGCAAGGAGGGGATCGGCGTACACTTCCAGGTCGGCTGTCTCTGTCACGATCCGGATCTCGCCCAGCGGCAGGCTTTCGGCAGCGTCTTTCACGCAGGCCGCAAGCGGCTGCCAGACCGGTGCCGTTATCCCCAGATCCTGGTATTCCTTGGTGAAAGCGATCTGCCGTTCTATGGCCTCCGCTGCACGCTCTGCCTTGAGGAGATATTTCGCTGTCTGTCCCGGATCCTCAAGGGAGTCTTTCATCAGTTCGATGAATGCCTTTAACGAGAAGAGCTGGTTGTTGATATCGTGGCGGGTGATGCTCGAGAGGAGGTTGAGTTTCTTGTTGACCTCAATGAATGCCTTCTCTGCCTGCCTGCGTTCTGTTATGTCCCGGCAGACGGAGAGGACCATCCAGCGGCCCTGTATGTGTATGTAATGCGCTGATATTTCTACCGGAAAGACTGTACCATCGCGACGGGTAAGAACTCCCTCAAACCGGGCATGCCCCGTACGGGTCAGTTCTTCAATAATGGCCGGCGCCTTCTCCCTGTCTTGGAGTGAATTGATGTCTGTGACAGCAAGGTTCAGAAGTTCATCCCGTGAATAGCCCAGAATGGTGCAGGCAGTGTCATTGACCTCGGAAAACTTCCCGGGCATGCCATTGGGTGCGATAGTATGCAGGAATATCGCGTCCGATGCATTGTGGAAGAGCTGCCGGTATTTCTCCTCGCTGTCGCGCAACTCCTCTTCGGCCTGCTTCCTCCAGCTCAGGTCGACATGGGTCCCGACCATCCTCGTTACTCTGCCCTGTGCATCCCATGCAACGACCCTGCCCCTCCCGAGGACCCACTTCCACGAGCCGTCTTTCATCCGGTACCGGAACTCGGCGGAGAAGGGACTCCCCTCTTTGAGCTGGATCTCAAGGGTGGTTTTCGTTGCTTCGCGGTCATCCGGGTGGATCAGGTCTTTCCAGGCCTCGAACGTCAGCGGGAATTCATCCGGTGCATATCCCAGCATCTGGTAGGCGCGGGGGCTCCAGTATATCCGGTTCCTGACAATGTTCCAGTCCCACAAGCCGTCGCTGGTTGCTTCGAGCGCAAGGGAGAGGCGCTCCTCGTTAACCCGGAGTGCCTTCTCTACCCGGTTGCGTTCGGTAATGTCCTCGAACACCGTGACGAAATAGCCTTGTTCCGGGGAGAAGACCGAGACCTTGTAGAGCCGTTTAAGCGGGAGAAAATCGATCTCAAAGACTTCCGGTACACCGGTGGTTGCCACCCCCCCGTAAGTCTCAAAGATGCCCGGGGTGAGTGTCCGGATATCGGGGATCACCTCAAGCACCCTCTTACCCACGACATCCTTGAGCCCGGTCATCGGTTCGAATGCTGCATTCACGTCAAGGTAGATCCAGTCCGCGGGCTCTCCTTTCTCATCGTAGATCATCCTGCAGTAGGAGAAGCCTTCGAGCATGTTCTCAAAGAGCGAACGGTATCGTTTCTCGCTCTCCCGGATCGCGGTTTCGTCCCGTACGATGTGCTCCGAGAGGTACGCCACCACCGCGGCAATGCAGGTGAAGACAAGGAACCGGAGCCATGCCCCCGTCACTACCTCGGCCTGGTTCCCTTCAAAGGTATACACCAGCCCGACATACGCAAGGGAGAGGGCTGTTGCGAGCCAGAATCCCCGGTACCGGTAATGATAAGCAAGGAGGATGATCGGGAAGTAAAAGAGGTGCATGAAGATGATGGTGATCCCGTTCATCAGGCAGTAGACGGAGACTATCAGGACTGCCACAACACTCGCGACAATGAGTGCCATCCAGGCCGGTTCAGGAAGGGATGTGCCGTGCCCCGGGAGGGGGCTGTCCCTGCCGGGTTCAGGATTTCGCATTCGGGTGGTTTCCATGTCCGTCACACATCTCTTCACGGAATCTTTTTGTCCCGTTCTCTTCCATGAGCGAGGTTCTCTGTTGTTCCTTTGGGAAAAGGCAGGGCAACTTGGCTGCTTATGGCGTTTTATATGCCATTGGTAGTATTTGAGATTAGTGCCCCCGTTACCGGTGAGGTTTTCTCACGTATACTTGACAGGATTTCCTTACCGGAAGCTCTTGTCGTATGAGATCCGTGTCTTAGAGACCACCAGCTAGAATACTGATTATTGACACACCTGTTACCTGACCATGCCGGGGAAACAGGACTGCCTGCAGTGCGGAAAGTGCTGCGAGAAGTGGGGCTGGGACCAGAAGGGGATACCGGAGGATCTCGTACCGTGGATCGCGGAGGAACGAAGCGATATCCTCCAGCATGTGGGGATCACCTTTGCAGATGGAAGGCGATCAACAGCACGGGATCTTTCGGCAGCCGACCTCTCCCGTGTTGTCCGGATCGATTATTGGGTCAGCCCCTCGGGAAAGAAACTCACGCACTGCCCGTTCTTTTTCCGGGCCGGTGACGGGAAGGTGTACTGTCGCATACACATGACAAAACCTGCGGTCTGCATTGGCTTTACCCCGTGGAATGAAGGGATCCGCGACTATGCCTTAAACTGCCCGGCCTGCCGGGACAGTGTACCGTAACAACGGCGCTCACCCGTCGTCCCGCAGTTACACGGTTATTGGTGGTTGTTTTGCGAAGCGGTATGCCCCTTTTGGTACCAGCAGCTCGAACCGCACACCTTTTCCTGCATCACCGGTCTCCCGGATGGTGATTTCGGTGATTGAGAGGATCTCGCGTGCCAAAAAGAGGCCAAGACCGCTGCTCTTTCCTCCGCCCTGCTCAAAAATCCTGGATTTCTGTTCACTCTCGATCCCGACACCATTATCGGTCAAAACAATCGTCATTCCGTCCACGGACTCGCGGTACGTAAGCGAGATCTCGGTAACCCCCTGGCCGTGGACGAAACTGTTCTCGACCAGGTTGAAGAAGACCTTCTCCAAAAGCAGGTCAGCATAAATCTCGAGGCCTTCGACTTCCATGCGGCGCCCGACTCTCAGCGAGTCAAGGTGCGAGATCGCGTACAGGAAGACCTGCCCGACATTCTGCCACTTGGGGGGCTGCATCCCCAGATCCTGGTAGTTCTTCGTAAAGTTCAGCGAGCTGACGATCTTGCTGATGAGGAACGCTTCCTTGTCCAGGTAGGCAGTAACCTTTGTCCCGTCCCGGTCGCTTCCCGAGAGCTGGATGTATGCAGAAAGGGCAAAAACGGTTGACTGGATGTCCTGGAAGATGACGGTGTTTAAAAGTTTCAGTTTCTTCCGGGCCTGATCGAGTGCCCGCTCCGCCATCTTTGCCTCGCTGATATCCCGGACGATCGCAAGGACCCTTGGCTCGATGGCCCCGTCGTCGCGCACGTGATCGATCCGGCGGAGCCGTATTTCCAGAGGGAACTCCTCGCCGTTCTTTCTTTTCCCCACCCATTCGAACTCCGTCTTACCGGTCTTCAGCGCAGCCTGGAAATATCCCAGTGCCATCTCGTTTGTATACCCCTTCCCGCTCATGTCCGATGGTGCCGCAGCGTGGATCTCCTCGCGGGAGACGCCGTAGGCCAAAAGGACGTTCTCGTTTACATCGATGATATGGCCATCCCTTGCGTGGACGAAGATCATATCCGGCGATCCCTCGTAGATCGCTTCCAGGTAATGCTTTGCGCTCCGGATTTCCTGCTCCCTGCGGCTGAGTTCATCGTAGTTTTGCCTGAGTTCCTCCTCGTTTGATGCAAGCCGTTCATAGGCCTCAAAAAGCTCCCTGTTCTTCTTTTCGAGTTCGGCAATCTTTTCCCGCAATTCGGGATAGTAACTTTTCCGGAGAGATGACTCTCCAAGGCCGATGATCCGGTCGCGCTGGACCTGCCAGTCTGTTCTTGTATCAGAGTGCTTCTTCATAGATCCGTTCAATATCTGCCGCAACGGGTTGTCGCGGGTTGGTTGCCATGCAGGGATCGTGAAGGGCGTTTTTTACCAGGTGCGGGATGTCCGCCTTTGTCACCCCGAGATCCCCGAGCGTGTCGGTGATACCCAGCGCTTCACGCAGGTTCCTGACCGATCCAATGATCCGATCTTTTCTCTCCGCAGGCGAAAGAGAAGCAAGCTCGAGGCCCATCGCCTTCCCGACTGTCTCGTAGCGTTCCGGGCAGGAATCGTAGTTGAACGCCATTACGTGTTCAAGCAGCAGGGAATTGCATTCCCCGTGCGGGAGATCCGAGAAACCGCCGAGGCTGTGCGCCATGGCATGGACTGCGCCGAGGCTCGCGTTCGAGAAGGCAAGGCCCGCGCAGAGGCTTCCGAGCATGGTCTGGTACCGGTATTCGAGATTCTCCGGGTTCTTGTATGCCTTCAGGAGATAACCGGTCATCAGCTGGATGGACTCAAACGCATGGACGTCTGTAACCGGGGAGCTGGCATTCGAAACAAAGGCCTCCACGCTGTGGGTGATCGCGTCCATCCCGGTATGTGCCGTGAGTTCCGGTGAGAGGGAGGTGAGCGGCTCGGGATCGACAAGGGCAATGTCCGGTACGATCATCTTGCTGATGATAGCGATCTTCACTTTCCGCTCCGTGTCGTTGATGATGGAAAACTGCGAGACATCCGCACCCGTCCCGGCCGTTGTCGGGATACAGATCATGGGTGGAGGGGGGACCCGTATCTGGTCCACGCCTTCAAAGTCCAGGATGGTTCTTTTGTTGGAGGAGACAATACCGATACCCTTGGCGCAATCGAGCGGACTGCCCCCGCCCACGGCAACGATGGCATCGCAGCCGGCCTCGTCATAGACTTTTGCCCCCGCCATGACCTCGGTGTCCCGGGGGTTCGGGGTGATTTTGGAGAAGACCGTGAAAGCGATCTCCTCATCTTCAAGGCTCGCTGTCACGTCCTTTACCCAGCCGGCCCCGATGATATGCGGGCCGGTAACGACCAGCACGTGCCGGGCACCGAAGTTCTTCGCGTACCTCCCGGTGAGGAAGCGGGCATCGGAGCCGATCACAAACTCCGGTGAAACGAATTTTCTGAGTTCGAATTGTTCTTTCGTCATGGAAAAATTCCCGGCGCTACACTTCTAATCCAGCAATCATCGTATATTAAAATTTGGACGAATTCAGGCAAAATGAGGAAATGCCGGAGGAGTTTACGACGTTCCTCCTATGAAAAGCCCTGAAGCGCGGACGAGAATTTGGGATGGGCGGGATCAGGTGCGGTCAGCCGGAAGCGTGAGATACTCAAGGACGCGCTCCATGACCACCGGGTTTCGCGGCAGGTGGATGTGGCAGAACTGTCCGGGAGGCGGGATTTCCTCGTCCGTGCCAGGTCCAGTCGTGATGATGTCGAGCGTAATGCCCGGGAGGGCCGACTCGCTGTGCGTGACAAGCCCGTCGCCCTGGAAGGTGGGACGGTAGCTGCCGTCAACATCCCGCTCCCAGGTTGCGCCATGGAACAAAGGGAAGAATTCCGGATGTTTTTCGGGATTTCCGGTGACAATGATATGGTAGGCCATGTCCTGGCGAATGCCCGCTGTCCTGAGATCGTGCATGACCCTGCTTCCCGGGCGAACATCGTGCACGATCCGGTCAGAAGAGGGATCGTATCCCGGGGGGACGAAAACGCCCGTGAGCCGGTTGATGATCTCTGCGCCCTGCACCGGATCAAAGAAGAGTTCTGCCATGGTGGAGCCGTTGTTGGGCGGACCAAGGCCGATGAGCTGCCTGACCTTTGCCGTGCGGTGTTCGCCATCGATCACCTCAAGGTAATAGCGGGCAATGCAGGTGCCGACAGAGTGGCAGACCACATCAACGTTCCCCCGATACCCGGTCTCGTCCCGTTTGCCCTGAACAAAATCCCCGATTGCGGCTGCGATCTCCGGTATGCTCCGGTCGGCAAGGCTGGTATGGTCGAACACCCAGGCGGGTATCGATGCCTCTTCCAACCGCGGCAAAAGCCGGTTCCAGATCCCCGGGTGGCTGTTCCACCCGTGGACCAGGACTGCCGGAAGCCTTCCGGAGAAATATTCTTTCTTCATGATCAGGAAAACGCGGGTACTATTTGTACCAGCCATTTGTTGTGCTGCGCACCACCGCCTACAAAAACGGTGGCAGGGAATGTTATTCTATTGTACACCTTTTTTAGCCAAGATAACCTTTACTACATTACAGGAACTGCTTATGGCGATTGACTGGTACAAGGAATTCGTTGACCTGAAGTACGAACCGGCAAAGGATGACCTGGTCTGCCTCTTCTATTTCGAGCCCGCGGCGGGTGTCAGCGGCAGGGAAGCCGCCGGCCGGATCGCATCAGAGAGTTCGACCGGCACGTGGACCACGCTCTTTACGATGCCGCCCCGGATGAAGGCGCTGCAGGCGACCGCGTTCCACATCGAAGGGAATGTCGTGAAGATCGCGTATCCCATTGAGCTCTGGGAAGAGGGCAACGCGGTCCAGCTGATGAGCGGGATCGCTGGCAACATCTTCGGGATGAAAGCGGTGAGGAACCTGCGCCTTATCGATGTCGCGCTTCCCCCCGCATACCTGAAGCATTTTGCGGGGCCGCACTTCGGGAACGACGGCATCCGGAAGATGATGGGGATCAAAAAACGCCCGCTCACCGGTGCAGTGCCCAAGCCGAAGATCGGGTTCTCCGCAAAGGAGCACGCCGATATCGGGTACGAGACCTGGCTTGGCGGATTCGATTTCGTGAAGGATGACGAGAACCTCACCTCCACTTCGTTCAACAAGTTCGAGGACCGGGTCAGGTACATGACGAAACTCCGGGACAAGGCGGAGAAGGAGACCGGTGAGAAAAAGTCCGCGTTCCTCAACATAACGGCGGATGTCGGGACCATGCAGAAACGCGCCGACCTCCTTGCTGCCAATGGCTGGAACTACTGCATGATCGATGTCGTGGTTGCCGGAACGGCTGCGGTCACGACCATGCGGGACTACTGCTCGGACCTCGGCCTTGCGATCCATGCCCACCGGGCCATGCATGCGGCATTCGACCGGAACCGGAAACACGGGATCAGCATGCAGTTCCTCGCCAAGATGATGCGGCTCATCGGGGTCTCGCAGATACACACCGGCACCGCGGTCGGAAAGCTGACTGGTTCCCGCAAGGAATCGATCGCGCTCGCGAACCTTTTGCGCGAGAAGAAGACCGCGGCAGTCGAGGGGATGCTGCTCGAGCAGGACTGGGGGAAGATCAAATCAGCGTTCCCGGTCTCATCGGGCGGTCTCCACCCGGGCCTGGTGCCGGACGTGATGGACATCTATGGTCCCGAGATGGTGCTGCTCGTCTCCGGCGGGATTCACGGGCACCCGATGGGGACCCGGGCCGGCGCGAAGGCAACCATGCAGGCAATGGAAGCATGGCAGGAAGGAGTTTCCCTTGAAGAGAAGGCAAAGAAGGCAAAAGAACTCAAAGAGGCCCTCGGCAAGTGGGGCCACTACAAGCCGGTGTGATGCATTTCACCCCATCACTTCTCTTTTTTTTGATTCCGTTTTTTTTATGAGTGTTACCGCCCTGCTATGGAGGGATCCGGGCCGGCTAAAAATCTGGGGGAGATGGCCGGAGCATGCTGGATCCATGAGATGCGTGGGGGGTCGTGTGGGTACAAATCTGATCCAGCCGTGGCTCTAAAATTCCCTCCCTCACCATGTCATCTACCGTATGCATACGACGGAAAATGCCGATCCCGCACCCTGTTTCAGGCTCCGGAAAACTGGTCGACCGTGGCTCGAAAAAATCATTTGTACCCACGCGACCCCCCCCGGCGCATCCGGAACACCCGGCCGTTTTGCGTGATTTTTATGAGAGAAAATACCGGAAAATTGCAGTCCAGGCAAAAGGAGGTGTCGCAGGGGTACAACTGTTGTGGCGCCAGCCTCCTCCTGCTGATCCGGTACAGGACCACAGGCATTGCAGCGGTTTTTTACAATCACCCTGCCTCTCCCGATGAATTGTCAACCATCCGGTTCTTCCCGTCAGGTGCACGGGCAGCCTGAACGCGCACCTGCCCGTATCGTAACCTTCATTAGCCGTCGCTTCCATCGCAGTGTATGCCAGACATCGTAGCCAGCAAGAAGGTACCGGAAGGAGTCGTGGTCATGTGGGGCGAGGGCAGTTCGATTATGTCCGAGAACTTCAATTACCAGGACCTGATTGACCAGAAAGTGAATGTCCTTGACCTGCTTGACCGTCCGATTGCGTACAAGGTTGATCCAAAACTCCACAAGATCAGTCCGAAATACTGATCCCCTTTTCTTATTCCGGCATTGCAGGAAGACCGCAGGTACCGTCACCTACAACCGGGGCCGGGCCAAAAAGATATAAGCGTATAAGCAAACACTTATACGGATATTCCATGGAGCCCTGCAAAAAGTGTCCCGAGTGCAACAATCTCTGCGAGATCGTCCCGCAGATGGCCGGGACATTCAAGGCACTCGGGGACTTGACACGGCTCCAGATCATTTACATCCTTTCCACGGACACGAGCGGGACCCTCGGTGTCGGCGAGCTTGCAGGCCGGCTGAAGATCTCGCAGCCCGCGGTATCGCAGCACTTGAAGACCCTCAAAAGCGAGGGACTTGTCGAGTCGCGCCGTGACGGGTTCTATGTGTACTACACCATCAACCGCGACCGGATGATGGAATTCCGGGACCACTTCGAGCTGATGTACGCAACCGTCATGAAACAGTGCAGCCGCGAGATGATGAGAAAGGCAACACCCGGCCGGAGTGTCCGGGCATGTGTCATCTATTACTCGTATTCCGGGATCACACGGCGTGTCGCCGAGGGAATCCGGAATGCGAGCGGCTGCGATCTTGTCGAGGTCCGGACACGGGCAGCCTACTCTTCCTTTACCGCGTACACCAAGGGGGTTCTCCGGTCCCGGAAGGGCTTGTGTGACCCGATCGAGCCGGGCGAGATCGATGTCTCGGGTTATGATCTCCTGATCATCGGCACGCCCGTCTGGGCATGGAAACCGTCACCTGCAATCAACGCGGCAGTGAAAGCCCTCCGTGGCTGCGAGGGAAAGATGGCCGTGGTCTTCACGACATGCAACAACCAGCCGGGAGAAGCCCTCCCCCTCATGAGAAAAGCGCTGGAGGAGCGGAGTGTGACAGTTATGGCTGAGATCAGCCTTAACCAGGATGACGCGAAGAACCCGGATGCCGGCGGGGAACTGCTCCGGCAGATCATTGCGGCGAACCCGCTCAGAGGCATAGCTGACGGAGAAACAGGTGAAGGAAACAGGGAGAATGTGGACGTGAACGTATGAATGTGAAAATTATCTGTGCATCGTACACGGGAACAACCTTTGGAATAGCCGAACAGATCCGGAACGCCTGTGGGGGCGAGATCATTGAGATCCGGTCACGGGATCTCCAGTCCCGGTTTGTTGCCTTTATGGCCCGCCATTCACCCGGCATGATCGTACGGGACAGCGGCTCTCTTCCGGACAATATCAATCTCTCCGCGTCTGATCTTGTCGTGATCGGGACGCCCGTCTGGGGCGGCAAACCTGTCCCGGCGATACAAAAAGCCCTTGCCGTGCTAACAGGATGCAAAGGGAAAAAGGCAGTGATTTTTGCCACCTGCGGGGAAAAATCCGGCACGACTCTCCAGATCCTGGAAAAGGAGCTTGCGGCAAAAGGCATGATCATTGCCGGGCAGTTCTCCCTTAACAAGAAGGAGATTGAAGATGGCACGCTCGTGGCCGCACTGATAGCAAAAGTACAGGAGGCTATGAGGCAGGCATGAAAACAATTCTCTATTACTTCACCGGCACCGGTAACTCGCTTGCCGCTGCAAAAAAGATCGCGGCTACATTAGGAGAGACAGATCTCGTGCCGATCGCATCGCTTCAGGATACTTCAGGCGACATCGTACCCGCTGCTGAACGCGTTGGTATTGTTGCCCCGGTCTATTTTTGCGGTCTGCCTCTCATGGTGGCGGAATTTGCAGGGCGCCTGGATCCTGCAGCGGCAGAGTATCTCTTCTGTGTCATGACTCACGGAGGTGGCGGGGAGTCCGCTGCACTCCGGCAGCTTGACAGTATTATCCGTAAACAGAAGGGACGGGGGCTCGACGCGGGATTCGGGGTTGCCATGCCCGGGAATTATATCCTGATGTACGAACCCCTGGCGATTGAGAAACAGCGGGAGATCTTACAAAAAGCGAATGGCGTAATCGGAGACATAGCGGGGGCTGTCGGACGGTGCGAGAAACGCACTCTTCCCTCATCCCTCATCGGCCGCGTACTGTATTCCCTCGCGTATCCTTATTTCAGGTCGCATGCCCGTGCCGGCGACAAAAAATTCACCGTAACGGATACGTGCACGGCCTGCGGGACCTGTGTTGCGATTTGCCCCTCGAATAATATCGAACTGGTCAATGACCGGCCGGTCTGGAAACACCAGTGTGAGCTCTGCTGCGGCTGCATCCATGCCTGCCCGGTACAGGCAATCCAGGCCGGGCCAAAGACGGAATCGTGGGGGCGGTACCAGAATCCGGATATCACGGTTGCCGACCTGAAAATCCCCCGGGGGGAATCACCATGAAGACACTCATCTATTACTTCACCGGCACCGGCAACTCGCTAGCCGCTGCAAAGAAAATTTCCGCAGTCCTCGGTGACTGCGAGCTTGTGTCAATTGTATCGCTGAAGGATACCCACGGGGATATCGTCCCGGCCGCTGAACGCGTTGGCCTCGTTGCCCCGGTGTATGACTTCGGTCTTCCCGCGATTGTCGCGGATTTTTTAGAAAGGCTCGATCTCACAAAGGCCGGCTACACCTTCTGCGTCCTGACCATGGGCGGGATTGGGGCATCGGCCCTCCACCAGGCAAACGCTGTTGCTGAGAAGAAGAACGACCGGCCATTCGATGCAGCGTGGGTTGTGCGGATGGTCGGGAACTTTGTCCCGCTCTATTCCCCGGCTGAAGGGAGAAAGTTGGAGAAGGCCCTTTCTGCCGCGGATAAAAAGATCCAGGACATTGCCGGTAAAATCCAGAAGGGCATCACGGTACGCCCGGGGATCGCCCCGTTCTCTTCGCTGCTGAAACGGCTGATGTACGAAGGGTTCATCCGCCAGATCCGTGAAGCCGACAAGCAGTTTGTCTCCGATGAGAAGTGTACGCACTGCGGCACCTGCTCGCGGGTCTGCCCGGTCAACAACATCGTGATGGTGGAGGAGAAGCCAGAGTGGCAGCACCACTGCGAGCTCTGCATGGCCTGCCTGAACCTCTGCCCGGCACAAGCGATCCAGTGGACGGAAAAGACAAAAAGCCGGAGCAGGTACCGCCATCCTGACCTGAAGATTGCGGATATGAAAGCCCAGCGCGGGGAAGCGCTGGAAGACTAACCCTTACCGAAAGGAAATTATCATGACGGAAAAACCAGAAACCAAAAAAGCATCGTCGCGCCAGAACATCCGGAAATGGATCCTGATCCTGTCGTTCATCCTGATCCCGGTCACCATCTTCTATATCTCGCCCATCATTGTCATGATGGGTGCCGGGGAAGGTATCGCATCAGGCAGCCTGCTTTTGTATATTGCACTTTTTCTCCTTTCGCTTGTCGTTGCCCGGCTCTGGTGCGGCTGGCTCTGCCCGATGGGAGCATGGCAGGAGATCTGTTCGCCGGTCATAAAGGGAACGGTAAAGGACGGCTGGCGGAACTGGATCAAGTACGGCATCACCGCCATCTGGCTTGGTATGCTCGGCTTCACCTTTTCCCAGGCTGGCGGGATCCGCTCGGTGGACCCCTTCTACGGCACCGTGAACGGCATCTCGATCTCCTCAATCCAGGTCCTGATGATGGTCGGCATGATCTTCCTGTTCATCTTCATCATCGCGTTCATCACCGGAAGGCGCGGGACCTGCCATGTCTTCTGCCCGATTGCCGGTATCATGGTAGCAGGACGGAAGATCCGGAACCTGTTTCACTGGCCGGCACTCGGCCTCTCCGCGGATGCCTTGCGCTGCATTGACTGCAAAAAGTGTTCGAAGGAATGTCCTATGGGCCTTGACGTGAACGGGATGGTCCGGAAGGATGAGATGGAGAACGCAGACTGTATCCTCTGCGCCAGCTGTGCCGATGTCTGCCCGAAGGGTGCGATCACGTTCGGCGTGGTGCGCAGGTGAAAAAAGGGCATGATCCTGTGCTGGATGCATTCGAGGGAAAGAGAATGAAAAGCCCATTCGCAGGAAGGAGGATTTCGGGATCACTTCGGCAGCGGGTGCGCCTTGCACTCATCATCCTCTCGTTCATCCTCTACCCGGTCACGTTTGCCTACATTTCGTGCCCGATCATCATCGAAGCGGCAGGGCTCGGGATCGTGACGGCCGGCATCATTGTCCTTTCCCTTCTCTTCCTTGGCTCGCTCGTGCTCGGCCGGCTCTGGTGCGGGTGGCTCTGCCCATCAGGGGGTCTGCAGGAGCTCCTGCGATTTGTCGCAGACCCGCGCCTGCGGACAACGAAGATGGACTGGCTGAAGTATCTTGTCTTTCTTGGGATCTTCGGGGGAATCGGGTACGCGATCTGGTCGGCCGGCGGGTTATCGACCATCGACCTCCTCTACCGGACTGAGAACGGCATCTCGGTCCTTGCCGCGGGCGGGGTTGCCGCGCTTCTCGGGCCGGTGATTATCATCCTGATCTTCACGCTCCTCTTCGGGAGACGCGGGTTCTGCCATACGTTCTGCCCGATTGCACCGATGCTGATGATCGGCCGGAAAATCCGCAACCTGTTCCGCTGGCCGGCGCTGCATCTTGCCGCCGATTCCGGACGGTGCATCGATTGCGGGGTTTGTTCAGCGGGATGCCCGATGAGCCTGGACGTGAACGGGATGGTCCGGGAGGATGAGATGGAGCAGCCGGAATGTATCCTCTGCGGTGAATGTGCGGACACCTGCCCAAAGGGTGTCATCTCGTACGGGTGGAAAACGAAGGAAAAACGGGAGGATTCGTGATGGACGGATTCGGGAGCGGGAAGAAGATCCTTGATGAAGTTTCGGACCGGATCACCAGCATCGCATCGGGTCGTACCGTGCTCGCTGCGCTTGCCGGGATCCTGGTCACGGGATTTCTTGTCAACGGTCGTCCCTTTGGTATCGCAGAGCTCAAATCGATCACCGGGGGTGTCGGCGTCTTTGACATGGAAATGTTCTACACGCCGGAACAGGCATACGCGTTCCTCGCGGCAATGGGTGAAGCCGGCCGGTCGTTCGAGCTGACCCGGATCATCCCGCTCGACCTTTTCGTCCCGCTCTTCTACGCGCTCTTCCTCTCGACGCTTATTTCGTGGCTCCTGAAAAAATGGCTTCCCGAAAGGAGCCCGTGGCACCGGCTCAACGTCATCCCGGTCATCGGCGCCCTCTTCGATTACCTCGAGAACCTCGGGATCATCGCAATGCTCCTTGCATGGCCGGTTGAGATGTACAGCATTGCCCAGATCACGATGGCCGCAACGCTCCTCAAGTTCGGGTTCTCCGCGCTCGCGGGCGCTGTCGTGCTTGGTGCGGTTGCCGGCTGGATAGTCTCCCTTCTCCAGCGAGGACGGAGCGGGAGCCCGGTACCATGACCAGTATTCCTGACCAGCAGATGGATACCAGCACGGTTCGCGATGCGTTTGATACGACCATCAGCGAGATACTCGCACAGGCAATCCGGATCATAGCGCACGATCCGGCGCTTGTCATCCCCGGTTCGGTCATCCTCCACCACCAGAAGAAGGCGGCCGGCATACGGAAACGCCACGAGGCGGAGGGGCTCCTCGTCCCACCGATCATGATTGTCAGCATCACGAGCCGCTGCAACCTCGCCTGCGCCGGCTGTTACATGCACGGCCGCCACGACATGCCGGCGCCGGAGATGACGAGGGAGGTCCTTTTCGGTCTTTCTGACCAGGCGGCGGATCTGGGTGTCGCGGTCATTGTTATCGCTGGCGGCGAACCGCTGGTGAGGCTTGATGAGATCGTCTCTTTAGCCCGCGACCACCCGCAAGTCCTCTTCCCGGTCTTCACGAACGGACTTCTGATCGATGACGCAAGCGCAGCGGCAATCGCACAGCACCGGAATATCGTCCCCGTCATCAGTTTCGAGGGCTTCCGCGAAGAGACGGATTCCCGCCGCGGCCAGGGCGTGTACGACCGGCTCCTTGCCGTGTGTTCCCGGCTGAAGCAGCGGAATGTCTTCTTCGGTGTCTCGATCACTACGTCGCATGAAAATTTCCCGCGGGTCACGGGCGAAACTTTCGCAAAGGAGATGCTTGCTACCGGTGCCCGCGTCCTCACGTTCGTTGAATACGTACCCATGGAACCGGGCACGGAAAATCTCGTCCTCACGCACGAGCAGAAACAGGTTTTGCAGATCGTTCTTGCGGACTTCAACCGGAAATTCCCGGCACTCTTCATCGGATTTCCGGGTGACGAGGACCAGTACGGCGGATGCCTTGCTGCAGGCCGGGGTTTCGTGCACGTGAGTCCTTCGGGAAATCTTGAGCCCTGCCCTGCTGCACCCTGGTCGGACGAAAATATTTCACAGGTGCCGCTCAAAGATGCCCTCAAATCCCGGCTGCTTGCGCGGATACGGGAAGATCCGGGCGTGCTTACCGAATCGGAAGGGGGTTGTGCGCTCCGGTCGAACCGGGCGTGGGTGGAGGATTTGGCGAGAGAAAAATAATCCCACAAAAAAAGGTCCGTTGATTAACCCCTCACCCCGGCTACCGTTGTCGGCCGTATAATTTCAAATACCTTCTCCTGGATGCTTGCCCCGAAGCTATTGATGGTGAAGAGGATGGAGTCAAAGAATGTTTTCTCCCTCATAGAGCCGGTCGGTTTACCGGATCCATCCATCTCCATCACGCATTCGGTCCACCGGGGGCTCAGTTCGAATATGGTCTTTTCAGGAACGGTGATGATATCCAGCCCCTCCTCGATGAGAGCGGACGAACCCGGGCCGGTGATGATCGAGACATCATCGCCAAGAGATCTCGTAGTCCCTTCCGGGATCTGGTACGCGAAATAGTCTTTGGCAGAAGGGTTCTGGCTATAATGCACAGCATATACCGTGCCTGATACTTTCGTTATCCTGAATGCATCCTGCCGCTGGATACCCCGGCAGTCAATGGTCCTTTTCACCATAGAATAGCCGGTGGTATCGGGCAGTGTGCTAAACGCCCTGCTGCTCGTCCCAACGGGTGCTGTGCCGAACACAGCGTTCTGACCCCACTTGCCGTACGCGGGAACGGTGTAGGTGTAAGGTCCGGTGATCGTATGCAGGACGCCGTCAGGGTAGCGTATGACAACACGGACCTTATCCCCGACTTCGATGTTCCATCCCTCAGAAACCACGTCCCCCCGTGATGCAGGGGCTGTGCTCCCGCCGGCGTGGATTTTCACCTGGGCCGGATTCGACAGCTGGGAGATATACGCATATGCGGTCGGGGAGGAAAAGCTGAGCGCGTAGGTGATATACTTGTCAAGGGCAACGTCGACCGTCATACTGTCTGTAATGCCGGCAGATTTCAGGTACGAAGCCGGAACATAATCCTTAAATTCTGCTGCCGACGTGATACTGTTCCGGTCGACAAATGCCGATGCAGGTGCGGGGATGCATATTGCAACGAGAAACAGGCAGGCAAGGAAAAACCGGTGCATACCCTGACTTTCGGTTCAGGAATTAAAACATTTTTGATCCTTTTTGTCCAAGTAGCCCATTATTTGGATCGGAAAAAAAACCGTCTTTGGATACAGGGAACCCGGATTATTCAGTTGTGCCCAATGTATTACGAACAGTCTCTCGAACTCGTTCCGGTTGCCCGACAAAGGCCGGCCTGATGCATACGACTTCTCCGATAAAGAAATGTTCCCCCGCGGGATAATGGAGATCCCCTGTGGGTCATGATACCCGCCAGGTGGTCCGAAGTCCAGCGCAATGTCCGGAACAAATAAATATTTTTTCAGCGGGAGTTATTCCCATCATGAGAGTATCCCGATCTGTCATCTGCATTGCAATAATCCTTGTTGTCTCTCTTATGAGTGCTGGATGTACTTCAACTCCCGGCTCAAGTGCAGTGCCCGCGGTGACAAAAGGTATGGAATTCCCTGCGTCCCTACATTATCCGGACATCACCGGCACCTGGAAATCTGCTGACGAGGCCGGCTGGAACCTGAACACTACCATCCAGGATGTCACGATCGGGCAGAACACGTGGGTGTTTGCTTCGCAGGATGGTCCGGTGGCCAAAGGGTACAAGCTCTTCCGGCAGCCGGACGGGCCGGACGTGCAACAGACTCTTATCGGTATCTTTGATCCGGACGGGAAATCCCTCACGATCATCGACCAGCCGGGTGGCTGGGCAAAGGGGACGCTCACCGGGCCGGATACCATGTCCGTTGTGCTGACGTATTCCAGCGGGAAGGACACTGGCGGCAACTCCTTTGCGCTGACCATGACGCTGCACCGGGTAAAGGAGCTGGTCTGACGGCGGGGGAGGGTCCTTCCCTGATGGATATCGGCAGCAGAACAAGTACATCCCGCACCAGCGATGCCTGCCGGCGCCTCATAGCGTGTGCCGGATGGCAAATTCATAGTCTTTTTAAAAAAATTCCGTTTTCCTGATTTCCTCCCCCATGTTGGGGGTAAAAATTTCGTTCATAGCAGTGGCCGGTTGGCCTCCGGACTCCGTATCGGGGTGCTGGCTGTGCGATTTTTGCGCATTTTCCCGGGCCGCTAAAAAGCACGGTTTTTTCCTGATAAAAACGCCCCGATTCTAAAAATACTCACATATCGGGAAAATTTCCGTGGGCGTTGGCACCGTTTCCAGTGCCGAATTTTTTTAGCCTGCGGCTCCCGCACATTCTCCGTCGTAGGGAAGTATCCCGGGGAGAGTCACTTTCTCTCCCCGCCCCCACGGGATCCCACGTTCACTTTCCTGCCGCATTCCCATCCCTTTTAATACCACAATCCGAGATCCTAAGCACCGTGACAGAATTCGAGCTCGTCTCCAGCTTCGGACCGGCCGGCTCGCAGCCGGAAGCGATCAAGGAGCTGACAAAAGGACTGGGAGAGCAGAAGCAGTACCAGACCCTGCTCGGCGTCACCGGGTCCGGCAAGACCTTCACGATGGCAAACGTGATCGCCGCAGCACAGAAACCCACGCTCGTCCTCGCCCACAACAAGACACTTGCCGCCCAGCTGTACTCTGAGTTCTGCGATTTCTTCCCGAAGAACCGCGTGGAATATTTTGTCTCGTACTATGATTACTACCAGCCCGAGTCCTACATCCCCGCAAAGGACCAGTACATCGAGAAGGACTCGGCTATCAACCCCAAGATCGAGCAGCTCCGGCTCTCCGCAACTGCATCGCTCTCGTTCCGGCAAGACGTGATCGTGGTCGCATCCGTCTCCTGTATCTACGGCCTCGGGAACCCGGAAAATTTCCGGAACATGGGGTTCGAACTTACGGTCGGCCAGAAGATCTCGCGGAACGACATCATGAGCCGGCTCATCGACATCCTCTTCGTGCGAAACGATCTCGAACTGATGCCGGGCCGGTTCCGGGTCAAGGGCGACACCATCGACTTCATTCCCGGGTACTTCAACAACATCATCCGCATCGAGCTCTTCGGGAACGAGATCGAGCGGATCCGCGAAGTGGACAAGAACACCGGTGCCGTGAACGAAGAGATGAAATATTTCTTCGTGTACCCGGCCCGCCACTTCGTTACGCCCGAGGGTGCCCGGAAGTCCGCGATCGCATCGATCCAGAAAGAACTCGGGGAAGTCCTCCCCTCCCTCGGCCTGATCGAGGCCCACCGGCTCGAACAGCGGACCCGGTACGACATCGAGATGATCGAGGAGACCGGGTCCTGCAAGGGGATTGAGAATTACTCCCGGCATTTCGATGGCCGGAACGCAGGCGAGAAACCCTACTGCCTGCTCGACTATTTCCCAAACGATTTCCTGATGATCATTGACGAGAGCCACCAGATGATCCCCCAGCTGCATGGCATGTACAACGGCGACCGCTCGCGTAAGAAATCGCTGATCGACTACGGCTTCCGGCTCCCGAGCGCGTACGACAACCGCCCCTTAAAGTTCCACGAGTTCGAGCAGTACATGAACTCGGTTATCTTTGTATCGGCAACGCCGGGCGAGTACGAGCTGAAGAAGTCCAAATCTGCGGTGGAGCAAATCATCCGGCCCACCGGTCTTGTGGACCCGGAGGTCGAAGTCCGGCCTATTGCCGGGCAGACTGACGACGTGATCCGCGAGGTGGAAAAGACCATTGCGAGGGGCGATCGCGTCCTCATCACGACCCTGACCAAGAAGTTAGCCGAGGAACTCTCCGAGTTCCTCTCGGACCGGAAGATCCGGACACGCTATCTCCACTCCGAGATCCAGACGCTGGAGAGAAGCGAGATCATCCGGCAGCTCCGGCTCGGCAAGTTCGACGTACTGGTCGGGATCAACCTGCTCCGGGAAGGCCTTGACATCCCTGAGGTCGGCTTCATTGGGATCCTCGACGCTGACAAGGAAGGTTTCCTCCGCGATGCCCGGAGCCTGATCCAGATCATCGGCCGTGCAGCCCGGAACGTGAACGCAAAGGTCGTGCTCTATGGCGACACCATGACCGACTCCATGAAGCGGGCGATTGCCGAGACGAAACGCCGGCGCACGCTCCAGGTCGCGTTCAACAAGAAACACAACATCACCCCGCAGACCATCATCAAGCCCGTAAAGGAGAAGGAGGTCGAGGTCACCGACACCAGGCACGTGCCGAAGACCGAGATCCCGAACGTGATTATTGATCTTGAGAAGCAGATGCGGGACGCGGCCGAGAGCCTCGACTTCGAGAAGGCGATTGCGCTGCGGGATCAGATCAAGAAGCTGAATGAGCGACTGAGCGGGAAGTGAAAATAGAAAGTCTGTTTTTTTTAAAATATTATGGGAGATATTCCCAACAATATTTCCCCGTTCGAACGCTCTTGGGGCTGCGCCCTGCCGCTGAGGCATCCCCCTTGCGATTCATCTACGCGCGAAACGCCTCGTCGGGTTTCGCGCTAGCAATTACCTGTAACCACTTTGCATATTGCCGGACGAGTAGTGCCGAGGCATCACAATGCGCCCCGTCCCCCTCGGGGGACTGGTGGCGCAAGAGGGGGGCTATAAAAAAAGAGACTATTCATTACCAAATTCTTATGAGAATTTTGAAAAGGATGCCTTGAACAAAGTTGAAACTGCCTTTTAATAAAAATATATCTTTAGTTATGTAATGTAGTAATATGCCAACATTGGATAAGCCAAAAACAGACTCTAAAAAATTTCTTAAAATGGCAAAAGATCATTTAGAATTAGCCGAATGTGCATATAAGACAAAAAACTATTCTGATACTATTTCTTTGTTAGCGCAATCTGTTGAATTGGCTTCAAAATCATTTTTATTCAATTCTGGCACTATTTCAAACAGTGACTTTTCAGTTGTAGGGCATCTTCCAACAAAAGGATTCGAAAAATCCATTGATAAAATTGACATGGGTTTTCAAACGATTAAAGAAAATTTTGATCAAATTCATCTTTCAGAAACTGAAAAAATACCGGAATTCAATATCAATAGCGTTCACTCGCACAGAATTCAGGCAAAAAAAACAATGTCTACAATTTCCACAAATCCTAAGCAATTTAAAAATATACCAAAGAAAAACATGCAGAATATTCTTTCAACTATTCAAAATTTACAAAATCAGCTCGAAAAATCGCAAAATAAAATAATTGCAGATCCGAATTACTTAAAAAATTCCGATGATTTTCGAAAAGATGTATTCAACATATTAGATTGCCAAAAAATGTCAAAAGCACTAATTCAAATGTTTAAATATCATTCAACCGTTTTTTATGCAACACTGGAAGATACTTTAGGTATTAAAGATAAGGCAATTGTTTACCATAGCATAATCAATGTTACAGTTACATTCGGGCTTCTCGCGATTGTAACTCAATCTCATGCAATTTCATCGAGATATAATATTTACAATGACACACATTTACTCATAAAAAATTTTCCTCAAATTAAAGCGGAAATGACAAAAGCATTGGAAGATTTAGAAACCTTTTACAAAATAAGTGAAAGATCTCAAAATTTTGAATCAACTTAAAATTTTGTTGAATACCCACAATCAACTATGGGATAAAAAAATTTTTATTTGGATAAACAGCAGCACCAGAGACAGATTCCTACCCCAGCCCCCACTGCGCCAAGGTCGTCCGCGAAGGGTCGACATCGGCCCAGCTCCAGCCGAGCGCCTCGATGATCCGCGAGATGGGCTGCCTGATGGTCTTTTCCAGCATCAGCTCGAGGTCTACTACGAACTCGGGGGGCACCTGGTCGGCGTACTCGAAGCAGAGTACGTCCGTTTTGGGATATTTGGCAGTTACCGTTTTGATGTAGATCCGCTTGGGCTTGCTGCCCTTCCCGAACTCCGTGTGCAGGTACTGGTTCGCGTACTTTGCTCCCCGTACCTGGGCATCGTCGGTTTCGTAATCATTGAGGCCCTTGCCGATCCCGCCGGGAATTCCGATCTCGTCCAGCGTGTATTTCCCGGCCCGGTAGTTTTTGATCACGGTGCCGAGGAATTCCTTGACCTCGGGGAGGCCCTTACCGTCCAGGATCAGTTCCATCACGGTTTTTTGAACATGCTTTGTTATCTGCGGTGTGTCGCTCCGCCTGATCTCGAAGCCCACGATGTCCGTCTCGTGGACATCCTTTCCCTCTTTCCAGACAAGCGAGCCCGCGTACCGTTTCTTCTTGCCGGCCTGGAAGAACCGGGCATAGATCTTCTCGAACTTGATGGAGAAGAAGTGGACATCGGCATTGAGCTCGTTCTTTGCAAACACCGAGTAACTCCCGTTGAGCGTCTTCTCGATCGACCGGGCAAGTTCAATTGTCTTCTCCCGGTCGAGCGGCGGGAGCTGGATCATGCAGGAGTCCGTGTCGCCGTAGATCACTTTGTAGCCCTGTTCCTCGATCACGCGACGGGTGTGCTCGATGATCGCCCGGCCAACGGAGGTGACGGCCGATCCAATCTCCCGGTCGAAGAGCCGGAATCTCGTGTAACCCGAGACCCCGTAGTAGGTATTCATGATCACTTTGAGCACATTCTGCTGCATATCGTACATGATGTACTGCGGCGAGCCGAACGCGAACGTGTTCCGCAGGCGTTTCTTCTCGTCCCGTTCCTTTAAGAGTTCTGATATGATACTCCGGGTCAATCCGTCGGGCTGCTTCCGGAACCGGATCCCGTTGGGCGCCCGGAGTTCGCCCTGCGGGTCCTTGGTCTCCATCGAGGCGTTGATGGTCATCATCGCCATCGGGTAGAGCGACTTTAAGTCAAGCACCACCACGTTCTCCCGCACGCCTTTGCTCGGCTCAAAGACGGTTGCGCCTTCGAACTCTTCGGCATTGGCAAATCCTTTGGATGGCAGCACGTACTTCCCGAACGCTTTTCTCAAAACGTAGACATCGATCACGTTCGAGGAGTTCAGGGTCCGGTCAAGCGGGCAGCCCACGTACCGGGCGATCTCCCGGTAGAACCCGATGATGTTGTCCTTCTTGTTGATCCCCACGCAGAGCTCTACGTCCTTGAAGTTATACTCGACGAGGAGCGCCGGCTGTTTTTTCCAGAGATCGGAGATTGTTCCGGTGTACCGGACTTTCTGCTGCCCGAGCTCCTCCATCGCGATAGCGTCAAGGCGGTATGACTCCTTGAGCGTGGAGTGCATCTTCTTGTACGCGGTGAGGAGGTCGAACAGCGCCCGGCCCCGGAGGGCATTCCTTTCGGTCATGCCCGGGATGCGGGCAAGCGAGTCGGATTTCAGCCCCAGCCGCTCCATCCTGCCGGTGATGTAGGGCATGTCGAAGTCAACGAAGTTCCAGCCCGAGAGGATATCCGGGTCGCGGGCAATGATATACGAGACGAACGCCCGGAGCATCGCGGGTTCATCGGCATACGAGCAGATCGTGTGGGAGCCCTCGCGGAAGCACCCGTTTTCAAGGCCCCCCTCCTTCACCTTCGCGGCAATGGCGGCCGGAATCTGGCTTCCGGAAAAGAGGAACGTGGTATAGTCCCCGTCAAACGAGTCATAACAGGTGATGCAGATGATGGCATCGCGCTGCGTGTCGGGGAAGCCTCGTTCATCCTCGCACTCGATATCGATGATGCAGGTCCGTGCCGGGGCATCGATATCGATCGGCATTATCTCCTGCCAGTCAATGTTCTCTTTTGGTGCTGCGACGCCCCCGGTCAGGCCGGTGTCGATCATGAACCGGGTGGCAAACGGGATGTCTGCTTCGAAGTGGCGGTAGCGCTCGCGGACATCCCGCACATCCGTGGGCCGCTGGGTGAAGAGTCTCCGGAGCTGCTCGCCGCGGATCGAGCGGTAGACGCTCCCGGTCTCGAGCATTGCCTGCGGGGGGATCGGCGTGCTTTCGGCCTGGTCGGCCGGGACATATAAGTAGGGTTTGAATCCCGCCACATCCAGCCGGACCGCCTTTCCGCGTGTGTCCCTTCCGAAGATGTGGATTACGGGGCCACCCGGTGAGTTGCTGTACTCCACCTGGTTGATCGCGATCCGGAGGTCGCGGGAATAGGAGTCGAGCGTGCAGGCCGCATCAAGGCAGCTCCCGCTGCCGGCGGACTGCGAGGCCATATTCAGGGCACCGCCTTATTGCAGAGAGATGCAACGAACCGTCCCGCCTCGGCCATCTTGTCGAGTTCCCATGCGTCGAGTTCCCACTCTTCGATCTCCCGGATCCCCTCTTTGCCGACATGGACGGGAACGCCCAGAGAGCACCCGTCCAGCCCGTACTCCCCGTCCAGCACAGCAGAACAGATTGCCGCTTCCCTCGTGTCCTTCAGGATCATACGGGCCAGCCGGGCAAGGTGAAGCGCCGGCCCAAACACCGTTCCTCCCTTGCCTTTTATGACATCCATGCTTGAACCCTGCAGCTCGCGGAGGATCTCCTCACGGGTCTGCGTTTCTACCGGTACGTCGAGCCGTGAGAAGACCGGCACCTGGTGCTCGCCATGCTCCCCCAGGACTGAGGGCTGACCGGTGATGTTCCGCTGCCGGAGGGCGAGGTCGAACCTGCTGCTGTCGAGCTGGCCCCCGAAACCGATGCAGCGTTCGCGGGGGATGCCGGTTGATCGAAAGAGTGCGTAATTGTTGATGTCCATGGGATTTGTGACGGTGACAAGAACCCCGTCAAATCCCCGGAGTATCCCCGCGCAGGAGCGGGTTGCCGGCAGGTTGGAAAGGAGCAGGTCCGCCCGTGTTTTCACCGAGGGGTCACGGGGCAGACCGGCCGAGAAGATGCAGAGGTCGGCATCACGGATCTCGGTTTTGTCCGTGCTGATCGCCACATCGAGGCCCGTATGCTTCAGGTCGAGTACCTGTGCTTTTAAGAGATCGGGGGCAGTGTCGAACAATACCAGTTCGTCGGCAATACCGAGCGATGCCGCCAGGTACGCGACTTCCCCGCCGATCCGTCCCACCCCGATCACTGCCAGACGCGCCATCTGGTACCAATATGGGTTATGCTAATAATAAATAACGACCATTTCCTGATGAATGGTTACCATCAGGCCGGGCCCGGTGAATGTGGGCGGTGTTGAGCTGCAGAACCATCTCCTCCTCGCGGCCGGCGTTCTCGGGACTACCGGTGCATCACTGGCGCGGATGCTCCAGCTGGGGGCGGGGGGCGTTGTGACCAAGTCCATCGGGCCGCACCCAAAGGAAGGCCACAGCGGCCCGTGCCTTGTGGCCCTTGAGGATGGTCTGCTGAATGCGATGGGACTTCCCAATCCCTCAAAGGAGTTCGTGGAAGAACTTGCACCCTTGGCAAAAAAGCCCGTGGTTGCCAGTATCTTTGGCGGCAACCCGGAGGAATTTGCCGAAGTTGCCGGGTGGTTTGCCGGCAGGGTCGCTGCTGTTGAACTCAATCTCTCCTGCCCCCATGCGGAAGGGTACGGGGCAGCCATCGGGAGCGATCCTGCGCTCGTTGAGGCCTGCACCCGCGCCGTTGTTAAAACCGGCCTGCCTGCATGGGTAAAACTGACCCCGAATGTTACTGATATCACCGCGATCGGGAAGGCCGCGGAGAAAGGCGGGGCAAGCGCGATTGTCGCCATCAATACGGTGAAAGCGATGCGCATCTCGACCGGCATCCGGCGCCCGGTGCTCGGCAACCGCTACGGGGGCCTCTCGGGCACCGCGGTCTTTCCCATCGCCATCCGGTGCGTGTATGAACTGTACGGGGCCGTGAAGATCCCCATCATCGGGTGCGGGGGTGTCTCGACTGCCGATAATGTCGTGGAGATGATGATGGCCGGTGCTTCAGCCGTTGAGATAGGCTCCGCAGTGCATGAGGATGTCCAGGTCTTTGAGAAGATCCGGGCCGCCCTGTATGCAAAGGACGGCGTCATGGCAAGTGAGATCGTGGGGTGCGCCCATGGCTGACGGGACTCCCGTACCAGTAACGATCACGCGGATCCGGAATGAAACACCGAATATCCGCTCGTTCTTCTTCGACCAGCCGTTCGTCTTCAACCCGGGTCAGTTTGTGATGGTCTGGGTCCCGGGCGTGGACGAGATCCCCATGGCACTCTCTTCCCTGAACAGTATCACCGTGCAGAACGTGGGTGATGCAACATCTGCACTCTTTGCCATGATGCCAGGTGACCGGATCGGGATCCGGGGCCCGTTTGGCAACGGGTTTTCGCAAGGGGAAAAAGTGCTCGCGATAGCAGGCGGGGTTGGTGCGGCCCCGCTCCTCCCGCTTGTCAGGGCAGACTGTGTCATGACCATGCTCCTTGGGGCAAAGACGGAGTCCGAGCTGCTTTTTTTGGACCAGCTCGACGAATGCACCGATGTCATCATTGCAACGGACGACGGTTCGCAGGGCCATAAGGGTTTTGTCACGAGCTTGCTGGACGACCTGAACCTTGCCGTGTATGACCGGATTGCGGTCTGCGGTCCGGAAGTGATGATGCGTTCCGTGCTTGCGAAGGTGACAGAAAAAGGCCTTGAGCACAAGACAGAGTTCTCGCTCCACCGGTACATGAAGTGCGGTATGGGCGTCTGCGGGTCGTGCTGTATCGACCCCTCCGGCCTCCGGGTCTGCCGCGACGGCCCGGTCTTTTCAGGAACGGTCCTGCAGAAGAGCGAGTTCGGCCACTACATGCGGGATGCAAGCGGACGGAAGAAAAACCTCTGAAAGGTCCTTGGTTAGTTCCCGCTGTTCCCGGGCGGTTCGCTCTGCTCCGGTAACCCGAAGCGGAACGCTCCCTCCGGCACCCGTATCTCGAACCGTGCGCCTCTTCCTGGTTCGCCGGTCTCTGCGATCGTGATCCCGGTGGTATCTAAAATCTCTTTTGCCAGGAACATCCCGTACCCGGTATTCCGGTAATATTCCCTGCGGAAAATCTTCTCTTTTGCACCGGCCGGTATCCCGACGCCGTCATCCTCGTACAGGACAACGAGATCATCACTTTCCGTGCGGCAGGAAATCCTGCAGGTCGTGACCTTCATACCATGGCGGAGGGAGTTCTCCACGAGGTTGTAGAAGACCTTTTCCAACAGAAGGTCCGCGTAGATTGCGAGGTCGCCTACATCCTTCTCCACGCGGACGTCACCCAGGTCCAGATCTTTTACCGCATCGTCAATAGTGACCGAGAGGACCTGCCAGTGGGGCGACCGCGAGCCGATGAACTGGTAGTTGCGGGTGAACCGGATCTGTTTCTGGATCAACTGGGTGATCTGCCCGATCTTCTTAAGGTGCCCGATGGCCTCGGGATCGGAGATCTGCTCTTCCGCAAGCGAGAGGTACATGATAATCGCGGTTATCTGGTTGAGGATATCGTGCCGGGTGATGGAGGAGAGCGTGTTGAGTTTCTTGTTTGCCAGCTGGATCGCCTCCTCGAATTGTTTGCGTTCCTCGATCTCGGCAAGGAGGCTCTCGTTTGCCCGCGTCAGCTCCCGCGTGCGTTCGATGATCCGCTCCTCGAGCTCGACCCGGGCCTTGTGGATCACCCGCTCGGCAAGTTTCCGCTCGGTGATGTCCATGACGGAACAGATGATGACATTGTTCGGGGAGACGGACGCCGAGAGGATGAACTGACGGATGTCCCCGTCGCGGGTGGAAACGTGCAGCTCGATATCGCCGGTCTGCGGGCGGGCCTGGATTTCGCGGGTGAAGGAATGGTATTCCGCCCCGTCCGTGAAGATCTCCTTGAGGTCTTTTCCCACGAGCTCGTTTCTGTCATACCGGAGCATACGGGCACACTTTGCATTCAGTTCCCGGATCTTCAGGGTGTCAAGGCCAAACGTGAAGATCCCTGCCTGGGAGTTCTCGAAGATGTCGCGGTACTTCCGCTCCTCTAAAACAAGCCCCTTGGCAAAGGATGATGTAACCACGCCAATCGTCACGAAGATGACGAACCATGCCGTCGATACAGCGACGACTGCCGGGTTGAAACTGGTGAGGGAATAGACCAGCACGAGGTAGATGGTGCTGATAAGGAGCGTGAAGATGACACCGTGGTCGGGGTAGAAGTAGACGAAAAGGATGATCGGGAGGAAGTATAAGAACGGGAAGACATCGGTAATCCCGTGCGTGAGGGAGTATATCGTCGAGAAGATAGCAACCGCGACGCTTGCCACGATGGCGGCAGACCAGAGGACCCGTACCGTGCCGGGCAGGATGCGGGGAGCACCGGACGGGAAAGCGATCATTCCTCGTCCTCCAGGTCCTTCCTGGACCCGGGCTCCGGTGTGAGGATGGTTTTTGTCACCCTCCGCCGTTCGAGGATCTCGGCCTGGAGTTGCGCATTGATCTTCTCCAGGTGTTCCGTCCGCGCACGGACCTGCACCTCGAGTTCTTCAAGGGTTTTCTTGATCTCCTCATCAACGACCTTGCTGCCGGTCATATCGATTGCAGAGCAGAGTACGCGGTTCCGTGACACCAGAACAGCAGAGACGATGAAACGGTGCTGGGTCCCGTCCTGAGACTGGAAGACACCCTCGGTCTCGGGGTTCTGCAAACCGTTCCTTATGTCGGAGATGAACTGGTCGCGTTCGGATGGCCCGGTCCAGGTCTTTGAGAGGTCCTTTCCCAAAAGTTCGCTCCGGTCGTAGCGGAGCCACTGCGCGAACTTGGCGTTTGCCCCGAGGACCTGAAGGGTTGTGAGATCGAAACAGAAGATCCCATCCTGGGAGTTCAAAAGGATGCTCCGGATTCGTGTCTGCTCGTCGATGAGCCGCGTTGCGTAGGACGAGGAGACGACCCCGATGGTGATGAAGATGGCAAACCATGCCGTCGCAATCGCGACGTGTTCGGGATTGGTGAAGTCGTACAGGTAGATCATCCCGATATAGGTGAGGCTGACGCCAAGGGAGAAGAGCACCGCGCGCTTCGGGAAGAAGTATACGGAAAGGATGATGGGAAGGATGTACAGGAACGGGAATATTTCGAAGATCCCGTGGGTTAAGGAAAAGACCGTGGTGATGACGGCGCCAATGGTCGCTGCGGCGATGATGAAAAGGTGAAGGACTTCCTCGTTTTCAGGGGAGATTTGTCTCATACTCTTCGCGCACCCGCCTGCAGCAAAGCAGGTTGTTTCCCTACGGACGTAAGTGATCTATCGATTGGTTTCATCACATATATTTTAAGGTATTCGTGCTGCCTGTGGTGTATATGGCGAAAAGACGGCAGGCACGCTGCTATCATGCCTCGTTCCCGTTGATCTGTTCGAGGTCCTCAAGCTTGTTGATGTTGGTAAATGACCTGAGATCCTTATCGAACTGCCTGAGGTCATTCACGGGAACATAGAGCGTATCGATGGACCGGATCATGGGGCGCAGTGAGTAGGACTCATGGGTCTTCAGGTACTCCAGGATGGCATCGCGGCGGTACACCGCCATGAGGGGCTCAAGGAGATCCGCGTTCCAGCTGGGGATGGCGGCCTGGTGATCGCCGATTGCGGAGAAGAGGTAGGAGATGACACCGGCTTCGATGCAGGGCATATCGCAGGCAGAGACAAAAAGCAGGTCTCCCTGTGCTGCAAGGGTGCCGGCATGGAGCCCGCCAATGGGGCCGATTCCCTGGCGGATGTCGGTGATACACCGCACGCCCGCGAGATGGTCGAAACGCCGGCATTGTTCCGGGTCGCGTGCAACAATGATGATCTCGTCCACGAGCCCCCGCAGCGTGTCAACGAGCCGTTCGATAAACGTCCTGCCCTGGTACCGGAAGAAATACTTCTCCTGCCCGTTGGCACGGCGCGCCTCACCCCCGACCAGTATCACTGCAGATCTCATCTGTCCTGTACCGCTCCTGTAGCTGTCCTGAATAGTTTGGAGCTCCCCTATGTAGTAGTTTGCGCACGGGTTTTCTGCAGGATCTTTTTCCCTTTCCTCTCCATCTCCAGCAGCAGTTCCTTGATCCCGATCTCGGGAGAGAACCCCCCGGTCCCCGTTGCCGCAACAACCCGGTGGCAGGGGATGACAAGCGGTGTGGGGTTCCGGGCCATGGCCTGCCCGACCGCACGGGGGGATGTACCGACATTGCGGGCGATCTCACCATAGGTTGCAGTCTTCCCGTACGGGATCTCCCGCACGGCGCGGTAGATGCGGCTGTAGGGGGTGTCATCCTGGATTGCGATGGATGCAAACGCCCTCAGGTCAACGGGCTTTCCCGCACAGTACTGCTGGATCAGGAGCGGGACGCTCCCTTCGATTCCCGTGCGCGAGAACCGGATGCGGCGGACTTCGTCCCCGCTCCAGTACACCTGGACATACCAGAGTCCGAGCCTGCAGGACCCGCTCACGGTTTCCATTGTTGGATCACCTCCTGGAACCGGTCATAGTCGCAGGCGATCATCTCTTCCTGGATCCAGGCCGGCAGGGCATCCCTGACCTTCTTTTCACAAAATCGCTTCTCCCCGAGCACGAGTACGCCACGGTCCTCCGGGGTCCGCAGCACCCGCCCGAGTGCCTGGAGCGAACGGTTTACGGCCGGCAGGGTATAGCAGAGGAACTCGCCCTCGGCCCCGAACTTGTGCCGGTAATACTCGATCATCATCTTCCGCACGCGGTTGAACGGGGCGAGCGGCAGGCCAATCACCATCGCGCCCGAGAGCATTTCGCCCCGGTAATCGAGTCCCTCGCTCCACTTTCCCCCGGCAACGGCAAACATGACACCGGATTCGTGCCGGGACGGGAGCGAGAGGAACTCGGTCAGGGCCGTGCTTGCGCCTGCCGCATCGCGGGGCTCGATGAAGACCTTCTTCCCCCGGATGTCGCGTGCAGTAAGTTCCGCGTACGTCTCGAGGATCTGGTAACTGGGGAAGTAAATGGCACGGTTGCCTTTCAGGGAGGAGAAAGACCGTATGTATCCTACGATACGGTTCGTGTTCTCCTTGTTCTGGCGCATCGAGTACGCGGTGGTGATGTCGTTTGCACAGGCAATGAGCCGGTTCTCCTTCGGGAACGCGTTGGGCAGGGAGAGCGTTGTCACGTTCCCGTTGCCGAAGTAATACTTCCGGAAGCTTTCGACCGGCGAGAGCGTGCCCGAGATCAGGATGGCGCAGGCATGGGAGCCGCAGACCTCCGAGAGCGAGGCAGCAGGATCGATGCTGCGCACTTCCAGGGTGATGCCGGACTCCTCTTTGCGGTACACGGTGAGGAACGCCGGGTCGGTTGCGGAGTTGGAGAGCCGGAGGAGGAATTCCGTAAGCCGCTCGATCGCAGTCTCGCGGAACTCACCCCCCTTGATGTTCTTCTCCCGGATGGTCTCGGACAGGCCCATGAGGTCATCCACGATCTCGTCCATGTCCTTATAGAGCGACTCGCGGACGATCATCCGGTCGAAGATTGCCGGATCGAACCAGTCTTCGGTCTCGACCGAGTTCTGTAAACCCCGGATGAACTCCGTGAGCCGGGGAAGCACGTGCCGGACTGCCTCTGCCCCCTTGTGGCGCCGGGCCATGCCGGAGAGTTCGCGCGATGCCTGTTCGAGATCCCGCTCCTCCAGCGTCACGCTCTCGATGCCGGTGATCACGTCCCCGCAGTTGTGCGCTTCATCGATTAAGAGGAGGATGTCCTGCTCCTCAACGCCCAGGTTTGCATACAATTGTTCGCGGATCTGCCGGTCGAACAGGTGGTGGTAATTAAGGATGACCACATCGGTGTTCTTTGCCGCGTGCATCATCAGCTCGTACGGGCAGAGGCCGGAAGAGTATTCGGTGAGATCCCGCGGGGGGACCGGATTTGCGATCACGCGGTCGGCCTTGTTGCGCAGTTCCGTGGAGGGAACCATCCGCATACCCACGCCTTCTGCGGGGATGAACATTTTGCTGTTGATGTAATACGGGCAGAGGAGCGGGTGTTCCCTGTCCATCCTGCGGATCTGCTGGACGATGAACGGGTCCTTTGCCGGGATCATCGCTCCCTTGTCTGCCCGGTCCCGCATCAGCGAGTTACTGAATGCCTTGACGCCCTCGCACCGGCGGTATACGTCCCCCTCCCCTCCCAGCGGGCACATGCTCTTTTTGCCAACGAGGTACACGGTCTTGATCTGCGGGGCTTTCTTCTTCACGAGTTCGAGTTCGCGGATGAAGGTCGTGAGCTGGCTTACCGTGCGGACAGCAATCACGATCTTCCTGCCCCTGCGTTCGGCAAGGAGCGAGGCGACCACGCTCGATTTTCCGGATCCGGTCGGTGCATCGATCATCGCGATCCCGCCATCGCGGGCAACCGTAGCCGCAACCTCCAGCATGTGGCGCTGGCCGGGCCGGTACTCGCTGTACGGAAAGAACGTGTCGATGGTGTCCATTTCGCTAGCTATGTTGGCGGCTGAAGGTTTTATGGGTGTGGGGCAGGGTGAAAGTGAGTGCAGGAGGAGTTGCCCAAAGAGTATAACTATGGACGCACCATGTATTCACCGGTGGCAAAAACTCTCCGCATCACGGAATCTGCGTATCATGCGCTCAAGGCCCATAAGCAGGCCGGCGAGACGCATTCCGATGTGATCGTCCGCCTCACCGGAGGCGAGGAGAAGAGTGTCTGTGATTTTTTACGGACGCTCAACCCCGCCATCCGCAATGAGATCGTAGAATCTGTGAAAACGGTAAAGTCCGAGCTTGATCATGGAAGACCACGGAAGGATTGCCGGGCAACCCGGACTAGATTGCATCGTCCTGCTCCAACAGCCACTTCCAGACCGGCCGGATGATGATTGCCCTCCCGTCGACCCGCAGTTCATCATCCTGATCGCTGGTCAGGATCAGGCCACGGTCCAGCCTGAACTCATCCAACGCTTCAACGAGGCCTCCAATCTCCCTCTCCCGGTTTTCTTCCGTGAATTCATAGCAGACCTGGATCGCGCCGGTAATTTTTTTCCGGTCAACGAGGATGAAGTCGCATTCCCGGTTCTTCGTGAAGTAAAAGATCCCGCTTTCCCGCCGCCTCAGTTCGATATAGACGATATTTTCCAGAAGCCTTCCTTTGTCCGGGGAAAGGGAGAAGCCGCTGATGGTACTGAAAGCGGTATCGATACAGTAGATCTTGCGGGGCGAGCCCAGCTGTTTTTTCACCGAGTAGTCGAACCGTGGGAGTTCGAAGAACAGGTATGCCCCGCTGAGATAGGAGATGTACTCCTTGACTGTGATGGCATTCATCAGCCCGAGACTTTTTTTCAGCGAGTTGTACGTAAACGGGAGTGTCACGGTGGATGTAAGGATCCCGACCAGCTCCCTCACCAGTCTCTGCCTGCGGATGGAATACCGTGCGATAATGTCCCGGTACAGGATGTTATCATACAGGGTTTTGATATAATCCGTGTCGCGATTCTTCAGGTATTCCGGCATTCCGCCGCATTCACAGTAGCTCATGAACGCCCGGACAATGGTTGCTTTCTCCTCAGACAGGTACAGCGATTCTTTGCGGATCGCGATGCTCTGGAACCTGAGGTATTCGGCAAATGAGAACGGGTAGATTTCGAAGAGTTTGTACCGGCCGGTCAGCCGGGTCCCGAACTCTTTGCTGAGCAGGGCGGCGTTGGAGCCGGTGAGGACCACTTTCTTGCCGTTGTCCTGGAGCCTTCGGACAAACGTCTCGAACTTTTCCACGTTCTGGATCTCGTCAAAGAAGTACGTGGAGGACGGCCCGTATATTTCCATGAGCACTTCATCGAGGATGGAAAAATCCTCTGCACGGAAACTGAGCAGCCGCTCGTCTTCGAAATTGACATAGCAGTAGTTCTTTTTTGTCTCCATGATTTGTTTTAAGAGCGTGGACTTCCCGCATCTCCTGATACCGGCAAGGATGATCACGCGGTCATCGTCCAGTGCAGCGAGAACCGCGGGGAGGATCGAGCGTTCGATAAAATCCCCCGGTTGTTCCATCCGGGTTTTTTGCTGGATGACGAGTTGCCGCAGCAGCTCTTTCGAGACCATACTAATTACTAATTAGCAGAAACGATAAAGGTTACTCATTGGTAATTAGTAGATGGATTTCCATGACATCAGGCATTCCTGAATTCCCATTGTGAAGAAACGGGGTTCATTTTTGCCTATGTTCACCCATTTTCCGGACCTTCCGTTCGATGCCGGGTCTGCGGTTATTTATGCGGACATTGCCTCTTCCCTGTCCGGAAGCGGACGGCGTACTTCCCCACTTGACGAACTGATCTCCGCAATTGCCCTTCGCAACGATGAACTGCTGGCAACACGGGACCGGCACTTCTCCGAGATCGAGGGACTGGAGAGTATCCCGTATTGCTTTTTTTGAGTAACGTTCCCAAAGTCTGTGGATGGTTCTGGGCCGGGACATGCTGACAAAAAACGTGCCGGATGATGTCGTTTTATGCGCGACTCTGTTTATTCCGGGTATCCCGTTACCTCAACGCCCATCTCCGTGAAATGCCGATCGTTGGTGACGACTACTGCCCCAACGGCCCGGGCCGATGCCGCGATGATGGCGTCAGCAACGGAAATTCCCTGTTGTTTGATCAAGCCGGCTTCAACGGCGATTTTCGGAGCCAGTGGAATAAGGACAAGTTTCGAGCCCTGGATCTGCGTGACCCGGAGCCGGGCAGTGTCTGCATCGGTTTTCCGTGCATAGATATACGCGAGTTCGGTCAGCGTGATTGTTGCAACGAATCCGTCAGCATCACCACTCTCAATAGCCTCAAAAATTTTTTTGATTGTGTCCGATCCCTTTTCCCGGTTGAAGAATGCGAGGAACGCATGGGTATCAAAGAGCAGCTTTCTTTTCGAGTCCATCGTCCCACTCCTCCCGCAGATCCTTGAGCATGCGGCCGGTATTCTTCAGCTTATCTGCTCCCCAGAGCCCGGAGAGATTCGTGAGCGGCTGGAGCCGGATGCCGTCTTTCTCTTCAACCACTACGAGCGAGTCGCCTTCTTTTAAGGAAAATTTTTTCCGGATTTTTGCGGGGATGACGACCTGGCCTTTGGAGGAGAGGGTGATAACTTCCATGGTACAGGATCTGTTGGTTTGTAAGAAAATATAGTTGTTGGCTTACAATGTAAGATAATTGCATATGAGTAAGAAAATTGTTCCGGGATGCAGATCTCCCACGGGGGACATCCGGCTAAACCTGTTCCGTGACCTGTCGGAGACATCACCAGGACCTGCACCCATCTGGGTTCATTTTAGCCCCGTTCACCCATTTTCCGGATCCTGATGACAACATTTTGCACAAAAACAGCACTGCACTTTCGAGAGTAGTTCATTTCAACTCCAGATTACCTTAAAAGATCCATTTCCTGCTTAAAAAGATCCAAATAACGCAACGCTACCGTGGCGGATTTCCGGAAATACGGGCTGCAGATGGATGCAGGGAAAGGATACCCCTGTTTTTCCGGAGAAGCCCGAGATAGCGTGCCGGGTTCCTGGTACTGGCGGTGGAAACCCCCCCGGGCCCCGGATCTATCGATCCGGCCGGAGGAACACCCTCTCTGTACCCAGATCGGAAGTGACTTTCGCGATCTGTTAGGGTTCTATTAGCGCAATTTGGGCCTACCGTCGTAAAACCATCAAAATCGGAGGCGGAAATGGGCGTTTCCGGAAGTTTATGTCAGGTTATCTGGTCGAATAAGTCAATTTCGCGGTTCCCTGGAAAAACCGGCCGGAGCAAAGGAGGTCAAAATAGTCTCTGATTAGCAAAAGGAGCCCGATTTGAAAAATGAGTCTTTCAGGGGGGGGTCTCCTTAGTCGGGGGCAGCTTCCGGGTTCCTGACTATCCTACGTTCATGGAGGAGAATTGAGAGAAGTACTGGGGGTCAGGTTTCGGGCTCCCGAAGTTGCGGGTCAGTTGACCTGTCACAGGTCAGATACCCGTGACAGGTCCGGTGCACCGGCCGGGTCAGTGACAATCGAAGAATGCTTGCGCATTCTTCTCCACCTCCAGATTGGATGCCCTGTCGGACTGTGACGGGTTTTTTGAAGTGTCTGGATCTGCACTATCTTAGAGTGGTTTTGGGGGATCTACCTTCGGACAGTTTCACTTTCACACCGTCAAATCAGCAAGTATATAGTGGGTTACGGTAAATGGAGGATCGTTGAATAATGCAGGGGAGATAATTCGACACGATAAATTGGTGCAGGAATAATTCTCTTTTTGCAATGGAACGATACGATGATTGAAGCGATACGGGAGATTGGGGAATATTCTCTTCAAAAAGATCAAATCAGCACGAAAGATCCTCAGGGACTTATTGAGATTTTTTGTGAAGACATCCAAGGTCTATCAGAAAAACCTCCGCATATCATCTCAATAAAAATTGAAAAAACCGGCAACAGTTTTTCTTTCATTGATGTACGTGAAGAAGAAGAGTATTCCAGAAAAAATAACTCAAAATATCTCTACAGGTTTGGTAGTTCACGCGGTACGAATATCACACCGTCATCAAAGGTAACCGAGATTGCCAGAACCTATCCGATAAAATTAAAAAACTGGTTTGGGCAGAAATTTTCCCAAATGCCTTATGTCCTAGAAAATGACGAAATAAAATACCTCTCTGAAGTAGGTAAATGTCTTGAAGATAATCAATCACAGATTATTGATCAAACACAATCACTCCTTTCAGAAATCCGCACAAAAAAAGAAGCTGCTTTTATTACCATCGTAATAACAGAGAATGGTCAACGATATCATCTTGGAGATATCGACCTGTTCCGGAAAATTTTTGTACAAAAAAGCCGGGCGTCACTCTGGCAAAAATACAATACAACGTCTGTTGAAAAAGACAAGACCTGTTCTGTATGCCGAAAAAAGAAAGAGGAAGTATACGGGTTCGCATCCACGTTCAATTTCTATACTGTTGATAAACCGGGCATGGTTTCCGGGGGTTTCGATCAGAGTCTTGCATGGAAAAATTATCCGGTCTGCCTTGATTGCGCACTCGCTCTGGAACGAGGAAAAAGGTATCTCAATGACTTTTGCCATTTTCAGTTCTATGGCTATGATTACTATATCATCCCCAAACCTCTCCTGGATGAAAATACACTCATATATGAAATTCTGAAAAATTTTCAGGAAGATACAGAAAAGATCAAACTCACTGAAAAGTATCAGTCGCTCATAATCGATGCGAGAGAAGAAATTCTTGGCATCCTTGCAGAAAAAGAGAATTCATTCCTCTGCAACATTCTCATCTATCAGGAAAATAATAACGAATTCAAGATTGTGCGATATATCGAAGATATATTCCCCTCACGGCTGAAGCAGTTATTCGATGCGAAAAATGTGATTGATAGCAAGCCGGTTTTTCAGGATTTTCAAGTTTCAGCGTTTAAAGATCAAAAGAGAGTTGGTGAAAAACAATACAAATTCACCTTTGAAACCCTCCGCTATTTCTTCGGCAGGGACGCCGATGCGTATTTCTTCGACATTGTCGGTCGTATTTTTTCCGGAAAAGGGGTAAGTTATCCGTTCATCCTTTCGGAGGTTGCACGGAAAATCCGGGACCAGCACAACCACGGAATTCCAACAAAGGAAACAACATTCAGGGGCATGGCATTGCTCGCGTATCTGGAGGAGCTGGAGTTATTCGGAAAACATAGGGATGGAAGGACTATGACATCGTTACCAAAAAGTATTGTTATTGACGGATCTTCAGAAACAAAAAAGAAAGCCGATGCGATCTTTAATGAGTTCCCGGCATTTTTTAACACAGATGCGAAACGTGCAGTATTTCTGGAAGGAGTACTGTGTCAGAAACTGCTGGGCATTCAGCATCATGAATGGGGTGCAACACCATTCAGGACAAAGCTTCAGGGGCTCAGACTGGATCAGAAAACGATTCAGGCATTATTACCTCAAATCCAGAATAAACTCGAAGAGTACAAGGCGAATTATTACCGGGATCTTGAACAGATGATATCGGCCTCAATGATCGAAGCCGGTGACGAATGGATCATGTCAAAAGATGAAATTGCGTTTTACTTTGTTCTGGGTATGAATCTTGCCAGCAAGTTTACGACTAAAAAACAGGAAGATGAAGGAGATAAAAAATGAGTAAGATTGTATCAAAACGTTCGGAACTCTTGTTCTTGTATGATGTGAAGGATATCAATCCCAATGGGGATCCGCTTGACGAGAACAAGCCGCGCATCGATGAAGAGACCATGGAAAACCTTGTCAGCGATGTCCGGCTGAAACGTACTGTCCGGGATTATTTTTTTGATTGTAAGGGAATGGATATTTTCATCCATGGATATCGTGATGATGATGGATTGCTCAAAGGTAAGAAAACAGTCCTCGATGAGAACAAAATCTCAAATGGTGACGATCTAATAAAAAAATACATCGACATGCGCCTGTTCGGTGCGACCGCAGCAATCTCAAAAAAGGGAGCAAAGGGATCCAAGAAATCTGAAAAGGAAGAGGGCGAAGGCGAACAGAAAAATGAGAAAAATATTATCCTGACCGGTCCGGTTCAGTTCCGGATTGGCCGGTCCCTGCACCGGGTAAAATTGTCTTTCATCAAAGGAACTACTGTCATGCCCTCACGAGAGACCGGGAAAGCGCAAGGAACTTTCACTGAGCAGTATATCCTCCCCTATTCGCTCATCGGATTCTATGGGATAGTCAATGAAAACGCCGCGAAGACAACCAAGCTCACCGACGATGACGTGAAATGCCTGGTTGACGGCCTCTGGAACGGGACGAAGAACCTGATCTCCCGATCGAAAGTCGGTCAGATGCCCCGGCTTCTTATCAATGTGACTTACAAGGAGAAGAATTTCCATATCGGGGATCTTAACGCATTGATCAAGAAAGGGAAAACGGACGTTTCCGATGAGGAGATCCGTGATATAACCCAGATCCCACTAGAAATTTCGGCGCTCATCGACAGACTTTCTGCAAACGCTGCAAAGATCGATCATATCGATTATTGTATCGATCCGCATGTTCGTGTCACGGTCAAGGAAAAATCAATCAATCTTGAAGATGCCCTGAAATCTGCCAAGTGCCCGGTGAAACAACTAATGCTCTGATAACCATGGAAAAAGTTCTGGTCTTTGATGTGTGGAGTGAATATGCCTACTTCCGGAAATTCTTTACCACAACGTCACCACTCACCTTTTCATTGCCTCCACGTACCGCCCTGTGCGGACTGATGGGTGCAATCCTTGGTTTGTCAAAAGATACCTACCTTAAAAAATTCCCCAAAAAAGATGCACGTTTCGCAATCCGGTTGTTGAATCCGGTGAAAAAAATCCGGTTTTCCGAAAACCTCATTGATACTGAATCAGTGAGCACGATGAACATCATCAAACAGCATACGCGAATACAATTCGAATTCCTGAAGGATGCGAAATACCGGATATATTTCTCCCATTCGGATCCAGGAGTCTATTCTTCGGCTCTCGAAATGATCTCCGGCCATAACTGCGTCTATACTCCCTGCCTGGGAATCTCCGAGCACATCGCAAACTTTGGGTTTGTTGGCGAATATCCTCTCGACATGAGGGAAAATCCTGACGAAATCATGATTGACTCCGCCATTCCCAAGGATCAGATTCGGAAGCTCTTGTTCGAAACAGGCAAGGAATACATGTCCGAGACCTTACCGAATGAGATGGCTGAGGATCGGACGGTGAACGAATACCAACAATTCATGTTTGAGCGGAACTGTAAACCGATCTCCGCGAAGGTCAATCATTACTATGAGCTTGGGAGTCATGAACGAATCCTCTTCATGTGATCTTTTTTCCCATCCCGGAAAAAAACTTCAGGATCATCTTTCAGCTGTTGCAGATTATTGTGAAAGAACGCACAACGCAGCCCGGCCCGATTTTTCAGCACTCGGATATTCCCACGATACTCTTGCGGCTTTTTCCCGGACCCTTGGTATTTGTCATGATTTCGGGAAAGCCACCTCATATTTTCAGGAGTATCTTTTTGCTGATGATAAAAAGAAGGCAATCCTGAAAGCTAGACCAGAGACGCACCATGGGCTTGTCTCTGCGATTTTTTCTTACTATTGCCTTCGGGAATTATTGAAGAGTGACACCGGTGATGCAGATTCATTATTACCGTTCATCGGGTTCATTCTCGTAAGAAGACATCATGGAAATCTGATAAATTTTTTCGACGAAATAGCCGATGTACGAAATCCCGAGACAGCTACCCTCATCAAACGCCAGTGTGATGCGATCAATAAAAATGATCTCATATCTGCGTATCGCCGTTTAATCTCAAAAAAAATTCTCGATTCCTTTTTTTCAGAGATCGATATATCAATTGCAGCGATCGTTCATGACGGGAATAAATTTTCTCTGAAGCCCAAACTGGAAATGACTACTCCTGCTCCAGCGATGGAGGTATTCACCCTATTTTACTACTCAATTCTCCTTGACGGAGATAAGCGGGATGCAGCAGGTATTCCGGCAGATCAACATGAACGAACGATACGTCCGGATATTGTTGATCTTTACCGGAATGCAAAGGGATTTACCAGTTCTCAAAATCGCATGAACAAGATGCGAAATGAAATCTATGTGGATGTGACCTCTAAAATTCCATCGCTTGATCTTGATCAGAAAATCTATTCGCTCAATGTACCGACGGGAACTGGAAAAACATTGACTTCCGTCTCATTTGCATTGAAGTTACGGGAGAGAATTGCCCGGGAAACCGGTGTGTCATCAAGGATCATCTATTGCCTTCCCTTCATGAGTATCATCGACCAGAATTATGATGTCATCTCATCAGTATTCTCGCAATCCCCCGAGTCTGAAATACCCTCGGATATACTTCTCAAGCATCACCATCTCGCAGATTTAACGTATACATCATCTGATGAGGAGGATTATGATGAAGATGCTTCCCGATTGCTGATCGAGGGATGGCATTCCGAATTTATCATAACAACCTTTGTCCAGTTCTTCCACACAATTATTTCCAACAGGAACCGGGCTGTACGGAAGTTCCATAGAATAGCCAATGCGATAATCATTCTCGACGAAGTCCAATCGATTCCTCATCATTACTGGCTTTTATTCCATGATGTACTCCAGACACTTGCCCGATGCCTGAATATCCGGGTGGTATTCGTAACCGCGACACAGCCCTTGATCTTCGATGAGAGGAAAGAAGGAGAGATTGAAGAACTTGCATCGAAGAAAAGAGATTATTTCTCTCAACTGGACCGGGTGGTTCTTACGTTCAATGATGAACCCCGCCCGATTCAGGATTTTATCCCGGAAATCCGGAGCAGGATAAAGAACGAATCTGAAAAAGATTTCCTGATAGTTCTTAACACCATAAAATCCGCAGAAAAAGTATACGCCGAATTAGTATTAAATCCGACATCAGATACGGAATATTCATTCTTATCGACCCACCTCATCCCTCAAGAGAGACTAAAAAGAATCCGGGATATCCGCGATCCTGTAAACAAATCACGGAAAATCATCGTGAGTACGCAACTGATCGAGGCGGGTGTCGATATCGATGTCGATATCGTTTACCGGGATATGGCACCTCTCGATTCGATCAATCAGGTTGCCGGACGATGTAACCGAAATAATTCTCAGGAGACGCGAGGCGAGGTGCAAATTATAACACTTACAGATAATGGGAAAAATTACTCTTCGTGGATCTATTCCCCATTCCTTCTGGGAACAACCCGGAAGATTTTCGAAGGAAAAAGAACAGTGAATGAACAGGAATTCCTCTCTTTGAACGATCAGTATTTCCGGCAGGTAAACGAACTGCATTCGGATGACGAGGCAGAGAAATGTCTCGATATGATCCGGTATCTCAAATATGGTGATCTTCACGTTGCATTCCATCTAATCCAGAATGATTACCCGAAGATGGATGTCTTTGTTGAATGCGATACGGAAGCAAGAAAATTGTGGCAGCAATTCAAGGAGACCAAATCCAAACCGCTGCCGGAACGAAGAAAAGAATTCCAGAAGATCAAGCGGAAATTTCTTGATTACGTCATATCAGTTCCTGAAAACGATGCAAAACGATTATTCCAAAACAATCTTGGAATTGGATATATCAGTAAGGAAGAATTGAAAATCTGGTATGATCAGAAGACCGGGTTCATTCCTGCAGATGGCGGAACAGTGATAATATGATCCTCCACACCTTCACCCTGACCCTCGGCTCAACGCGCCCCATCCACGGTTCCGCCCATGAACTACGGGGATTCTTCGCCACTAAATTTAACGAATACACCGAGCTCCACCAGCACAACGCGGACAAATTCATCTACCGCTACCCGGTCGTGCAGTACAAGATGATCGGCACCGTCCCGACCGTCATCGGAATCAACGAGGGCGCGGAAGTCCTCAAACAGATCTTCGATGAATACCAGGAGATCAGACTGGGAGAGAACACATACCAAATCGTTGAGCGCGGCATCTCACTTAATGACGAGGAGTTTGGCTTGTCGGACAAGATCCACTCGTACGAATTCGCAACTCCGTGGCTCGCGCTGAACCAGGAGAATTACAAAAAATTCTACACGCTTAAAAGAAAAGAGGAGCGCGACGAGTTCATGCGGAAGATCCTGATCGGTAACATCATCTCGATGGCAAAGTCGCTCAACTATGATGTGCCCGGTCAAATCAAGTGCAACGCGCAGGTACATTTCCGAAAAGATCGGCTGAAGGATGTCAGCGTCATGGTCTTCACCGGGAAATTCCAGGCAAACTTCCTGATCCCGGACCTGCTCGGCATCGGTAAATCTGTCTCGCGCGGGTTCGGTGCAGTGAGGCAACTGAAAGGAGCATATGGAGGCGAAAGCGCGTGCAGCTCGTCATCAACACCCGGGGATCTTACCTGAAGAAATCCAACAACTGTTTTCTCGTGAAGAACGATGAGAAGACCTTCGAAGTTTCTGCCGATAAGATCGACAGCATCCTCATCACCACATCTGCGACAATCACCACCGACGCAATACAATTCGCCATTGAGCATAATATCGACATCATCTTTCTCGATTACCACGGCAACCCGTACGGGCGCGTGTGGCATTCAAAACTCGGGAGCACCACGCTCATCCGCCGCCGCCAGCTTGAAGCAGCGAACGAGGACACCGGATTTTACCTTGCACGTGGATGGATCGCGCAGAAGATCGAAGACCAGATCGATGTGATCAAGGATTTGAAGAAGAACCGGCCGGAACAGAAAGAGACACTCGACCAGTATATTACTCGGATGGAAGTTCTCCTCGCATCTCTCAAAGAGATGAAAGGCACGCTCGATTTCAAACGCGGGTCGATCATGGGCATCGAGGGGATGGCGTCGCAGGCATATTTCGATGCGATCAACAGCACCATGCCCGAGGCGTGGAAGTTCAAGGGGCGGAGCCGCGACCCGGCCCGGGACGGGTTCAACTGCCTGCTGAACTACGGTTATGGAGTGCTCTACTCGCAGGTCGAACGCTCGTGCATCATCGCAGGGCTCGATCCTTATGTTGGCTTCCTGCATACCGATAATTACAACAAACGATCGTTCGTGTTCGATCTCATCGAGCTGTTCCGCGCCAACATCGATAAAACTGTAATCAACTTGTTTATGAAGCGGCAGGTGTCGGAGAAATATTTCGATCCTGTCCCCGGTGGATTATACATGAACAAAGAAGGAAAGGCGTTCCTGATCGGGGCCATCAACGATATGTTCGATAAGGAGATCGATTACCGGGGGAGGAACGTGAAGATCCGGAACACGATCCAGATGGAGTGCCACACGATCGCGAATAAACTGATCAAATAGGGGACGCAGGCATGACGATGGTATGGGTGGTGTACGATATCGGGAAAACAACAACGCGAAACCATGTTGTCCGCATCTGCCTGAACAAGGGTCTGTACCGTGTGCAGAAGAGCGTGTTCCTCGGGAACCTGAACTCGAATGAACGCGATTCCCTTGCACTGGAATGCGAGCACGAGATCGATCCGGAAGTGGACTCCGTGTATGTATTCCCCATGGATGATACATCGTTCAAGAAAGTGAAGTTGCTCGGCCAGGCATTCGACAAGAAACTGGTGAGCGATGAACTCCTTACAAAATTTTTCTGATCATGTCCTCCGAAAGCGAAACCATCATTACGATCTCCGATGTGCTGGAGTACCTCTTCTGTCCCCGGTTCATCTATTACATGCATTGTCTCGATATTCCCCAGCACGAGGAGAAGCGGTTCAAGGTAATGAAGGGCCGCGAGGTGCATGAGGAGAAACTGATCACGAACACGGATTACCTGAGGAAAAAACTGGGTGTGATCAGGAAAGAGATGAACGTCTTCATTGCATCAAAGCAGCACCACATCAAGGGGATTGTCGATGAAGTGCTCTTTCTCGATGATGGGACTGCTGCACCGTTCGAATACAAGTTCGCGGAGTTCAAGGATACAATCTTCCAGACATATAAGTATCAGCTGGTCCTCCATGCGATCATGATCCGGGAAAATTATCATTGCGATGTGAATCGGGGATTCATCTGTTTTACCCGGAGCAACAACCATATCGAGACAATTGAATTCACTGAACAGGATTTTGACAGAGGACTTGAAATCATCGGTGAAATCCTTGAGATTATCGAAAAAGGATTTTATCCGAACAAGGGCAAATACAAAAACAAGTGCATCGACTGTTGTTACGCAACAATCTGCACGTGATTCTTATCTTTAAATAGGAATCAATAATTCCGCAGGAAGAAATTCATGCGGGAATTTTAAGCAATTTAATTGCGATTGAGCGTAAAAAACGCGAAATTTCGCGGCTTTTCGAGCGAAACATCCACGAGAACAAGGATTGAAACAATGAGACCCATTGCAGTGCTCCGGCTCCTTGCCTGTTTCGAGCGAAACATCCACGAGAACAAGGATTGAAACCGCGCTGCCCCGTCTCTCCATTGCCCCGGTCTAAATTTCGAGCGAAACATCCACGAGAACAAGGATTGAAACATCTGGATAACAAGTCCGTAATCTCCTGAAGTGTTGTTTCGAGCGAAACATCCACGAGAACAAGGATTGAAACTTCGCTTGTTGCAGGTAGATACGCCGTGGCTTCTGATTTCGAGCGAAACATCCACGAGAACAAGGATTGAAACCACGCCAGTAATACAGTTCCGGGTTGTCCGTCTCCTTTTCGAGCGAAACATCCACGAGAACAAGGATTGAAACACCGGATCCGTGAGGCTTCAGACTGGATGTTCCAGATTTCGAGCGAAACATCCACGAGAACAAGGATTGAAACCTGAGGAAGAATGCGAAAAGGCGTTCGTTCAGCTTTTTCGAGCGAAACATCCACGAGAACAAGGATTGAAACTCAACGCTGCCGAGGTCCTCATCGACAAGACCGATGTTTCGAGCGAAACATCCACGAGAACAAGGATTGAAACCCGGTGTCCTGGCAGGCGTTGCGTCATTCGGGCTTTTCGAGCGAAACATCCACGAGAACAAGGATTGAAACATCGTAGTCCGGGCCCGGGTGTATCGTACGGGACCGCTTTCGAGCGAAACATCCACGAGAACAAGGATTGAAACAGACTGCCAGTTCTCAGGTAGGGAAGTCACCCGGGTTTCGAGCGAAACATCCACGAGAACAAGGATTGAAACCTGTGCAGGGTATAGGATCTCCGGCATTGCAGTCATTTCGAGCGAAACATCCACGAGAACAAGGATTGAAACATGATCGAGGACCGTATCCGTGTCCTATCGCTCAATTTCGAGCGAAACATCCACGAGAACAAGGATTGAAACCAATGTTCTCCACAACGGTGCCACCCTCAAGGGCTTTTCGAGCGAAACATCCACGAGAACAAGGATTGAAACATGCCGCGTCTAACTTCGTGGCAGGTGTCACGCAGGTTTCGAGCGAAACATCCACGAGAACAAGGATTGAAACAGGGCATCGACAAACAGCTTTGCGATCGCGTCCTTTTCGAGCGAAACATCCACGAGAACAAGGATTGAAACCGAGCTAAAAGCTGTCTGCACAAATACAGATGACACTTTCGAGCGAAACATCCACGAGAACAAGGATTGAAACATCGCGTATTCCGTGAATCCTTCGTAAACCATGTTTTTCGAGCGAAACATCCACGAGAACAAGGATTGAAACTAAGAAATGCCGGGCACTAGGTAATCATGGAAGAAAATTTCGAGCGAAACATCCACGAGAACAAGGATTGAAACATATCAAAAAACGAACGGTAAAGGTATTGGTTAACATTTTCGAGCGAAACATCCACGAGAACAAGGATTGAAACTCAAACCGTCGTGCTCCTGCGGGGGATGTACGGCTTTCGAGCGAAACATCCACGAGAACAAGGATTGAAACAAGCAGGGGCAACGCCCGATAGCGTGATGGATGCGTTTCGAGCGAAACATCCACGAGAACAAGGATTGAAACCCCATCACCCCGAGCAAGAGCAGAAGGACACACAGACTTCGAGCGAAACATCCACGAGAACAAGGATTGAAACCTTCAGACCGATCATCTGGACGATCTTCTGGAGTACTTCGAGCGAAACATCCACGAGAACAAGGATTGAAACCTACCACCGGCTCGCGATCGCCCCGTTTCCAATAAACTTCGAGCGAAACATCCACGAGAACAAGGATTGAAACTCGCGTTCCGCCTCGATCGCGTCGAGCTGCGGCGCGCTTCGAGCGAAACATCCACGAGAACAAGGATTGAAACTGGGATACCCTGTACGCGCTCGATCCGACCAGGTACTTCGAGCGAAACATCCACGAGAACAAGGATTGAAACTCCACATCTAACTATTACTCTGTATCCGTCGCGGCTTCGAGCGAAACATCCACGAGAACAAGGATTGAAGTAATCTGTATCGATTAATCTTGGGACGCACGGCTGGGAGCATGACAGTACCAGAACGCTACAGCCCGAAAAGAACGATATGACCTAACTGAATCAAGCCCGCATCAACTTCGATGTGCAGGATTGTAAAGAAGTAAATACTTACAATGCTTACCTGAAAACTATGCCATCACAGGAGTGCGCGACAAAAAGAATCCCGGTCTGCCCAAGTACATGGGAGGCTGTCCATGGATTACGCAGACCCGGCCAGACATTCGATGATGTGATCAAAGAGCTGGTGCGTGAAGAGAACCGGCGCCGGTTGTACGATGAGACACACCGGCTCATGGAAGAAGATGATTTTGTCCCGCTTTCGGAGATCAAGGCGTGAGTTACGAGATTGTCGTACAGCGGAAATCCGCTGAGTTCCTCAATGAACTTGACGACAAGAGCCGGAGGATTGTCCGCACGCGGCTTGCTACGCTGAAAGAGGATCCTTTTCCTGGTCAGGGTGGGGATAAAGAACTGATTAAATCACCGAAAGGAAGACCAGATGAAAAAGTATACCGTCTCCATATCAGCCACCGTTTCACGGCCTTCTATCAGATCAGAGGTAAAATGGTTTTTGTAACAGAAGTCCTGACGATCGAACAGGCCCATAAAAAATACGGTGTGTTATAATCTCCGTGTGGTTCGCATTTCTCGCACACACCTCATAATTCCCCTCACCCCTTATATCCCTGCACATCCCATTTCTTTCCATGGCAGTCCACCCCATCGAGGAGCGCTACGGCACCACGGAGATGCGTGCCGTCTGGAGTGAGAAGAACCGGTTTGCCTGTATTGTGGCGGCCGAGGTCGCCCTTGCAAAGGCCGAAGCCCACCACGGAATGATCCCGGCAGCAGCGGCAGCCGAGATCGAGAACACAGCGAAGAACGCATCGCTCGAGCGGGCAAAGGCGATCGAGCTCGAGATCAGCCACGACATGATGGCGATCGTCAAGTCGATTTCCGAAGTGACGGGGGAATCCGGGCGGTGGGTGCACTACGGCGCAACGAGCAACGATATCCTCGATACAGCGACCGGTCTCCAGCTCGGGCAGTCGCTCGATCTGATCGAGACAAAACTCCGGAAACTCCTCGCGGTCCTCCTGAAGCGGGCGGAAGAGAACAAGACGCTCGTTTGCATTGGGAGGACCCACGGCCAGCACGGGGTCCCGACGACCTACGGGCTCCGGTTTGCCATCTGGGCAAGCGAGGTCGGCCGGCACATCGAGCGTCTCGGACAGATGCGCCCCCGGGTCGTTGTCGGGCAGATGACCGGGGCGGTGGGGACGCAGGCAGCGATGGGTAATAAGGGAATGGACGTGCAGGCAACGATGATGGCAAACCTGGGGATTGGATCGGTGGACGTCTCCAACCAGGTGATTGCCCGCGACCGGTACGCGGAGTACTTCATGTTCTGCGCGAATGTTGCGACAACGCTCGACAAGATCGGCGTCGAGATCCGCTCGCTCCAGCGGACCGAGATAGGCGAGGTCGAGGAGGCGTTCGGCAAGAACCAGGTGGGTTCGTCAACCATGCCCCACAAGCGCAACCCGATAAAAAGCGAGCAGGTCTGCGGACTTGCCCGGATCATCCGTTCAGCCGTGGAACCGGCACTCCAGAACAACACGCTCTGGGACGAGCGCGACCTCACCAACTCCTCGTGCGAGCGTGTGCTCTTTCCGGAGTCCTCAATCCTCACCGACCACTGCCTCCGGCTCATGGCCGGGGTCATCGAAGGGCTCGTCATCAGGAAAGACGCGATCCGCAGGAACTTAGAGTTCCTGCACGGGATCAACATGGCCGAATCGGTGATGATCGAGCTGACAAAGAAGGGCATGAGCCGGCAGGACTCCCACGAGAAGATCCGGGTCGCGAGCATGCAGGCCCTTTCCGAGGGAACACCGCTTGCCGATATCCTTGCACAGGATCCCGATGTAGTACGATTCTGTTCAAAAACGGAGATTGGGGCCCTGCTCTCTCCTGACGCCTACATCGGGACAGCAGTGCAGCAGGTCGACCGTGTTATCGGGAAATTATCGCCGCTTGCCATCTGATCCGCGGGAACATACTCCAGATATTTCAGTTTCCCGTTATTTCCCGTTATTTGTACAAAAACGGGCAGTGCAACTCTTCGGCCAGATACAATATTTATAACCATTCCCGGATAATACGACACTACTCATGGATCGATCTCTCTCGGTCGCAGGGCATACGTTGTCGCACACGGAAATCGTGCGGCTTTTTGTGATTGCCTCGCTCACCCTCTCGTGTATTTTCATCACATCCATCTCGCTCACAAAGCATGTCGAGACGATCTACTCCCAGCTCTTCTATTTCCCGATCCTCTATGCCACGTACTTTTACCCCCGACGCGGCGTCTTCCTTGCCGGGTTCTGTGCCGTTGTGTACGAGGTCCTGGCCTACATGTATGTCTTCCCGGACACCGCCGGCCTGATCTACACGACCGGCCAGGCGATCCTCTTCATCTGTATCGCCGCGGTTGTCGCATATTTCACAGAGAAGATCAACACGAGCGAGATGCGGTACCGCAGCATCTTTGAGACCTCGCTCCTTGGTATCGTCCTCTTTGACCAGAACTTGTTTGCCATACGGATGGCAAACTCCCATTTCTCCGCGATGACCGGCTATCGTGCCGAAGAACTGGCGGGGATGAACTTCTCGCTCTTTTTCCATACCCAGAAAGAGCAGCGCCGCTTCTTCGAGTATCTCGGATCGAGCGAGGACGTGGTCAACTTCGAGACGCAGTTCCTGAAAAAAAGCCAGGATCCGTTCTGGGTGAACCTCTCGTGGAGCCGGATTGATGCGAACCTGGTCAGCTGTTCGGTTATCGATATCAACCAGCGGAAGCTTGCCGAGCAGGCAGCAGAGGAGAATTCGCAGCAGTACCAGCAGGTGACGGACCATGCCCCGACCAGTATTGTTGTGCTTAAGGAAGGGAGGATCTCCTACACAAACCCGACGTTCCGTTCGTTCACCGGCTGCGAAACGGAAGAACTGATGGGAAAAGACTTCCGCGAGCTCGTCCACCCTGACGATCGTGACGCGTTTCCCGCCCTTCCGGAGAATCCTGATGCCGGCACTTCCCTGCCCGGGCTGACCGAGGTGCAGTTCCGGACAAAGATCGGTGAAACGCGGCTTGGCACTCTCTTTTTCACCTGGATCCACCAGAAAGGCAGCCCTGCGATCCTGATCAACCTTGTTGACATCACCGAGTACGAGCGGTTCAAGGAGTCGGTCGAAAGCGAGAGCATACGACGCCGCGGCATCATCAGCACAGCCGTCCACGAGCTCCATTCCCCGCTCCAGCCGATCACGGGCTATCTCAGCATGTTAACACAGAACCCGGAGAAATACGGTGTAACGGAAGAGACAAAGGCTATCCTCGACCGGGTTGCAAAGAGTATCGACCATGAGCGCCAGGTCATCGACCAGATGCTGGAGTTGTCCGTTCTCGAAGCAGAGAAGATCCCGATCGAATACTCTTCTGTGCCGGTGCCGGTGCTCCTCCGCTCCATCATTGAAAGCGGGGGCTATGGTGCGCAGGCAGAGATTGCCCTCGATATCCCCCCGGATCTTGTCATCGATGCTGACCAGGGAAAGATCACCACTGTCATTAACTCGATGCTCTCCAATGCGGTGAACTACTCCAAGCCTCCGCGGAAGATCCGCATCGCGTATGTCTCGTCAGCGCAGGATACGATGCACCGTCTGGCGATCCGGGACAATGGGATCGGCATAACCAACACCCAGCTCGATGAGATTTTCAGGACGCAGAACCCAGCAGACCTTACCGGCAACGGAACAAAAGCCGGGCGGATCGGGCTTTCGCTCTCAATTGCCAAGCGTTATGTCCAGCTCCACGGCGGGTTCCTCAGCGTTGATTCCGTGGTGAATGTCGGGAGCACCTTCACGATCCATATCCCGAAACAACGGCCGGCGGAGGTGTCCCGTGACGCATAAAGTCATGCTCGTGGAGGACGACCGTCCTATCCTCGAGATGATGGACCTTTTGATCCGGCGACTCGGCTATGAACCGGTCCTGATGCACGACGCAAATGCGGCCCTGGAAACGATCCGGCGCGACCCGCCGGCGCTCATCCTTCTCGATATCATGATGGTGCCGATCGACGGCTGGACGTTTTTGAAACGGTTGCGGGAACTTCCGGGTATGCGGGAGCTTCAGGTCATTCTCTTCACTGCGGCACCCGAAGTTGGCGAGCGGATGCAGCAGATCAATGACCCGTATGTCAGCGTCCTCCACAAACCGGTCTCACTGGAAGAGCTGAAGGAGACCATGGAGAAACGTATTCCGGCAGGGTGATGAACAATGCACCCTGTATATCCGGCAATGTGATTGTTTTTATCTCCAGTATTGTCGTCGTTGCCTGTACCAGCGGGCAAAACTGACGCAGACCACGATAGCAGTCGCCCCCATACAGAGGGCGATAATATTCTCGGCAATGAAAGCAATGGCCGTTCCCAGTGATCTGGAAATCTCTCGTTCTGCAGCGCCGGCAAGGGGAATCTCTCCGGCATCTCCGCCTGCTTCGAGGGGTGCAGCAAGCGTGGGAGCTGGCAGGTGAGACTTATCGGCATCTGAAAGGGCCGGCTCACCCTCGGCAGGCTGGAGTGGTGCCCTCTGCTCCTGCAATCTTCCTGATTCGGATGAGACATAATGGCGGGAAGAACTGCTGCTGCTCCCGGATGCGGAACCTCCCCCGGAAGAGGTTCGCGGGACTGCGGAAACGGACGCAACACCGAAGATCGAACAGCCGTTGGGTGAGATGACTTTGAAGTAACACATCGCCGGTGCTCCTGCGGTGAAGAGATACTGGGTGTCCAGCACTTCCTTTGTGGCCCCGTCATCGGAGAACCGTATCACTTTCATGGCCCCGATACCCCCGTTTGAATTGACCCAGCTCTCGCTTACGCTCATATTGAGGACAACGGGTTCCAGGGAGGCCGACAGGTTGGAATTGATGAGCGACGATCCTTTTATGATCATGGTGTATGCAACGGCGTCGACTTTGTTATCCGATCCGGCAGCCAGCTGGAAGGCATTGGAAACGGTCTCATTTGCACCCTGGGTCACTTCCACCTGGAGGGGTGCATTCGCCAGTTCCTTTAAGGAAAGCTGCAGTGATGTAGTGACCTCCCCGGGGCCCGTGGCAGTCGTATCAAGCTGGGTAACAACGGGCTTGCTTGATAAGACAACTTCCGTGATATTCTGGATGGTGACCGTCGTTCCGGCAGTACCGGAGGTGTTTCCTTTTACAACCATCTCGCCCCATCCGTTTCCTGGATCAACGATCGTGACCGTATTTGTTGTATTTGTCATCGTGCCATTGAGATTTGCAGAAACAAATGTGATCTCCTGTTTCCCCGTTGTTCCGGAGACGGTTGTGCCGTTGAACGTTATCGGGATAAATTCTTTCTTGGCAATCACGGTTACCTGACGGGTTGTCGTATTGGTCATGCCATTGGAATCCTTGACCGTGAGCGTGATGGTCTGGACTTTGGCGACTTCATACGTCCATGACGTTGTCGGGCTGCTCGATGCAGCACTGATGTTTCCGTCGCCATAGTTCCACTGATAGGACGTGATGGTGCTCTTGCTCTGGCTCTCGCTTGCCGAGGCATCGAAGGAGAACGTTGCTCCGATCAGAGCTTCAACCGGGTCCGCAGTGAATGACGCGATGGGCAGGGGCAGGGTACTTGCGCCGGACCTGGCTGGACTGGTATACCAGGGGGAGAACAGGACATTGTCGCTGACATTGCTCGCAATTATCGTTGAACCCTTGGTTACAGCCCTCGGGCCGCTCGTGTTGCCCCACCAGTTGTTCCGTGCGTCAATCGATCCAAGCGTGGGAGTCTGGATTACCCGGACACCATAGTCGCCGTTGTCGATGATGTCGTTGCTCTTGAGGACGATGTTTGAGAGATTTCCGTAATTCTTGTCAGTGGCGCTGTGATAACTCTCATCGAGGTCAACCCGGACGCCGTCCCAGATAGAATAGCCATTAATTCCGGCACCGTTCTTTGAGAGGATATTGTTCTTAATCGTGATGTCCCGGTTAGTCGGACCGATGTAGATGCCATTCTTCTCATTCTCAGATATCACGTTATTGTCGATATCCACATACCGGGGACCCCATGCAGAGGAAAATTGTTGCTTGTAGGTAGTAATGTCGGATCCGATTCGTATGAGAATGATACCATTTCCGAACTTCACATTATCTTTGTCAGCAGTATTATTCCAGCCGTTACGTGTGATATTGTTGCTCGTGATCCGGAAATGGCCGGCCGTGTCTGCGCTACCCTGAACACCTCCGGAAAATTCAATACCTGACCGGTGGTTGCCTGAGATCGTATTATTGTCGATTATCGAACCTTCATATACTGCTGCAAGTGCCGGTGTTCCGATATTTTGTGAACCAAGCAGCAGGATTCCGCATCCGTCCCCGGTTGCATTGAATATTTTATTATTGGCAATTGTCAGGGATTGTACTACTTTTTTTCGTGGACCGGGAACAACGATCCCCATACGACCCTGTTTGCCATTCTGGGACAGGAGATTGGTATTCGGACCGACCACGTTGTTTACTATCCGGACATTCGTGTATTCGTTACTCTGGTTGTTGATGGAGATGAGATCGGTTACAGGATACGGCTCGGGATATTCCGTTGAGTGGATGAATTTCACGATAAATCCATCGAAGGTGACCGGTGAATTCCAGATCTGGACTACCGGCACATCCGCAACTGAAGATGGGCTTATGATGCTCTCCTTTGTCGCATCGTAGGCATAACCTGATGGTACACTGTAATCTTTCTTGGATATACCCGATGTTGCACCAAGGAGCGTAACTGATCTGTTGACGATAATGCGCTCATCGTAGGTGCCTGGGTATACCTTAACCGTGTCACCCGAAGATGCCGCATTTATTGCGGTCTGGATGGTCGTGTAATTGCCCGGACTTACCTGGCTCACCGGCAGTATCGCGCTGTCTCCAAATGCGGATGACTGTGTGGTGGTTTTTCCCGGATTAGTGTACCATGGTGATAGCCGGACAAAGGTACTCACACGCTCCCCCGTCCCGGAGGGATTGATGATAGTATTCTTCGGACCCGAAGATGATCCCCAGTAGTTCCGGCGGGCATCAATCAGTCCTTTGAGTGGGGTCTGCGTGACCTGCAGTCCATATCCTCCGTTTCCGCTGAATGTGTTCTCGGTGATCACGATATTTGAGAGATGATCGTAGATATTCTGGTTTAATGGTGCCACCTTTTGATATATGCGTTCTTGGACCTGGTATTTCTCATCAAGATCGATCTGTATTCCGTCCCATGTGCTGTATCCTCCGGTTCCACGGCCGTTATTCTGAATTATATTGTTTTTAATTGTAATGTCGCGGGCGATGGGACCAATATAGATTGCATTTTTTTCGTTGTTGAAGAACACATTTCCCTCAATATCAATATATCTTGATGCCCATGGAACCTTCTCGCTTTGATCAGTCATCCGAATAAGATCAATTCCATTTCCAAATTTGAGCGTATCTTTGTCAACGGTGCTGTTCCAGCCATTATCACTGATATTATTATTGGTAATTTTGATGTGATCTGAATCGGCAGAACCTCCCTGCACTCCCGCTGAGAAGTCAATGCCAGAGCGGTGATTGCCAGTAATCTCATTATTGTCAATGATGGTACCTTTGAACTGGTTCTGAATAGAGGGAGTAATAGGATCGGAGGAAGTATTTTTTGATCCTATCATCATGATACCGCAGCCGTCCCCTTTTGCATCGAAGATTTTGTTGTTCCGGATCTGCAGGTTGGTGACATTATTTTGGCCGGTTCCCGGAGACCATCGTGATACTGTAATTGCTGCACGACCGGCACGACCGTCTTGCATAGTCATATTGGTGACTGGGCCAAGGACATTGTTCTGAATGATGATATTGTTCAGGTTTTTTGATGTTGTTGGAGCCACTGAGATCAGATACGTTGCCGGATAACTTGAAAATCCGACAGCTTCAGTGTTTTTCACGACAAAACCATCGAATGTGACATCGCTTGATGAAATAGTCACTATTGTATCAGCCTGAAGACCCGTGGGTGCAATGACTGATTCGGTGGTATTGTCATACGCATAATTATTGGGAACGAGGTATCCTTTCTTTATCACACCAGTTGTTGCACCTTTGAGGATGACCGGCCTGTCTATAGCAATTTTTTCTTTATATGTCCCCGGGCCAACGATAATTGTGTCCCCACCACTGGGATTCGCCGCCGCGAGTGCCAGGGAGATTGTGTTATAATTTGTTCCTGAACAGGTTCCAGTTACATTGACACATAATGTGCTCCCCTCCACCACGGGAATACCCATAAGGAGAATTATTACAATAAAAATCAGAATAAAGCGTTGATTTACCACAAAACCGTGGTTCCGCAAATCATCCGGTATCCGACCAGATCCCGGAACCGCTGATCGTTTTTCCAGAATATCCACTCTTTGCACCTTCCAATCCCCCTGAGCATGAACTTATCAGATGTTTGAAGGGCTTCCGGATAGTTCAACATACGTCGATGGTTCAAAAATTGAACTGAATAAAAACATTGATTTTATAAGAAATCTTTCTTTTTTATTTTTAGCAGAAATTGAATAGTTTTGCCATAATCCTTTTGGGTCAAGTTACCGGGGATAAAATCAATGAATTTATCCTCCCCGGGATTGTTCTTTCAGTGTCCAATAATCATGGTATTCCCGTGCATGATCGGGATCCGATACAATCCGTTAATCAACAGCCGGATACCAGTATCAATCCGGCAGGATCGTGGACTGTTGTGGACAAGCCGACAATTCTTGTGGTTGAGGATGAAGCGATCATCAGCAGAGACATAATAAAGACACTTGAAATGTTCGAGTACCATCCCCTCTGCGCAGTGAGTACCGCAGATGAGGCTATTGTAAAAGCACGTGAATATGTTCCCGATGTGGTTTTCATGGATATTCATATTCATGGGACCATGGATGGGATTGATGCTGCCAGGATTATCCATGATGAATTGCAGATCCCCATAATTTTTATCACATCCTATGCCGACGATGCAACCATCACCCGGGCAAAAGACACCCAGCCGTATGGATATGTTCTCAAACCCTTCTCTGATCGCGATCTGAGGGTTGCAGTAGAGATGGCCATATCAAGGAAAGCTTCTGAAGATCGGGAGAAGCACCATGGTGACTGTCAGACACCCGGGACCGGGGAATCTGGAGAGCCGGATCCCTGTATTGACAAGCCCGGCTTTTCGGAAATTCGCTCACTGCTCATGGAAAATTTTTTCCAGGATCTCATCCTCCTGCTGTACAACAATGCAGAGGAGAAAGAGATTCTCCTTGCATCGTATCTTGAGAGATCCGTGAAAACAACAGGCGATATCCTTTTTGCGTACGCCATATCGAAAGCCCACCGGAATTTTTTGCGGGAAGTTCAGGATGAAAAGATCCGGCTGTGCAGGATGAAAGATGGCGACACATCTGCCCTGAACCACACGCTGTCTGATTTCCTTGATCGTACTGATGGATCCACTCCAGCCCTACGGAAAATTCTCATTGATTTCTCCGGGCCTTTTTGTGAATCGGATGTTCTCTCAGTAACGGATTTCCTTATCGAACGGAAAAACCAGGGAATGAAAGTTGCTGGTATAATCGCAGTCCTGGTCAAAACGAACGACGAAAACCTGGTAAAGACACTGTCACAGAAAATCCCCAAAGTCCTGGTGACCACCACGCGGGGAACGGTGATCTCCTGCGCGGATTACACATTCCCCTTCGAACATCTTGCCTTTCTTCCCCAACCCGTTGTTGATGAGATAGTAAAAAAGGTCCTTGAACCGGTGATACTATCTCTTCTCAAAAAACCGGTATCCGGTTACGATATTCTCCTTGAAATACAGCGGAGGTATAATGTTTCGGTACCCAAGGCACGGGTGTATACCTACCTGTATTCTCTCCAGAAAATGGGGTATCTCTCAATAAGTACTGCAGGTAAATCCAAAAGATACTATCCCACGGAAGACGGGGAGAAATACATCCGTGAAAAACTCAGTGAATTCAATTCGGTATTCCATCATATCCAGGCGGAAATTGGTGATCGTGATTCCGGTCTGACAATAAAGGAAAAACGTTCGGAGGGTGAATCCCGATAATCTTATTCGGATAAAAAAATTGAAACGTGCAAAAAAAAGTATCAGATATATCTCGCCTTGAGCGAGAGTTTCTTCGGGGTATAGAGCGGCCGGATCGGCTTGCCTTCAGTATCCTTCTTCACTAAAGCGATCAGGGCATCGGCCGTGAGCTGCTCCTTGAACGGCTTGCCCTGCTGCGACTTCTTCCGGACCGTCACGGTCAGTTTCCTCGATGCGACTTCTTCGTCACCGACAACGACCACGTACGGGACCCAGTCCATTCCTGCTTCTCTTACCTTCTTGCCCATGGTCTCGTTGCGGTCATCCATATCGCAGCGGATCTGTGCTGCGCTGATGGCAGTCATGAGTTCTTCTGCAAAGGCAAGGTGCTTCTCGGTGACCGGGACGACCCGGACCTGTACGGGCGAGAGCCAGGTGGGGAGCGCGGGTACAGCCTGAGTGGAGACGTTTTCTAAAATTGCGCACATCACGCGCTCGACGCTGCCCGTGGGCGAGCAGTGGAGGATCGGGGGGTGGACCGGAGTGCCGTCCTCCTTGTGGTACTTGATGTTGAACCGGGTTGAGCTCTCGACATCGATCTGGACGGTCGGGTTCTCGATGGGGCGGAGCTGGCCGTCGATTGCAGCAAGGTCGATCTTCGCTACCCAGTAGTGGACGCGGTCGGAGAGGATCTCAATCAGCATCGGGCAATCGGATTCCTTCACGATCTTCTTGACCCATGCCTCGTTTGCGGCATAGAAGTCCTTCGTGCACCGGAACGCGGCAACGAGTTTGGTCTCAAAGTCCCTGCCGGTCTGCCATCCCATGGCGAGCTGCTCCTCGAAGCACGTTAATGCCTGGGGCATGTCGAGGCAGAGCGAGTGCATGTCGGGCATCGTGAAGCACCGGAGGCGTTTTAAGCCGATGACCTCTCCCTTCTGCTCGTGGCGGAAGGAGTAGGTGGAGAGCTCGTACATCTTCATCGGGAGATGGTTGGGGGAGATGTGCATGTCCCGCATGATGGAAAACATGCCAAAGCACGCCGCGAACCGGAGCATCATATTCCGGTTGTTGGACTTGAAGCGGTACTGCCGCTCGCCGAACTTGTCCGCGTGCTCGAAGATTGCCTTGTCGCCAAGATCGTACATGACCGGCGTCTCGACCGGGGTGCCGCCATATTCGAGCACCATCCGGAGCACGTAATCGGCGAGGAGATCGCGGATGAGTTTACCCTTCGGCATCCAGCGGAGGCAGCCGACATCGGACGCGGGCTCGTAGTCCACGAGTTCCTTTGAGCGCATCAGGTCCACGTGCGCCGGCTCGCCGCCCACCGGAGTTGCGATGCCAAGTTCCTTCTTCACGAGGCAGCCGAACGGGGAGTCGTCGAGGAACTCCTTGTAGTCGTGCTGCTTGCCGTCAGGAGTCAGGACGAACCAGTCGTGGGTGACCTCCTTCTTCGCCGGCTTGACCGTTGTCTCACCGGGGATGATGGTCTTGGAGAGTTCCGAGAGCGGGTGGCCCTTGCAGGAGAGCTTGAAGGACTTGTACCAACCGAACGGGGCACGTTTGACGGCGAACCCCTCTTTCTCCAGGCCGGCCTTCAGTGCGTTAAGCACGGTAACCGCGGTCTCCGGGGAAGAGAGGTCGCTCGACAGGTGGGCATACGGGTAGACAACGATCTTGTTCACGTTGACCTGTCCCGCGGTTTTCTTGATCTCTTCGATGCCCTGGAGGATGACGCCCTCGAGGTCTTCCTCATCGATCGATTCAACAGCGCAAAAAACGGTGAGCGCCTCGGTCTCCTTATCCGCGAGGACGGGGGCCTCCTCTGCCATCTTTGTCTTCTTTTTGGCTTCGTATTCTATGTAATCTGAATGAATGAGAAGAAGTCGCATTGATTCATCTCCGATCCGGTAAGATCATCCGTATACCATGGGTTTTCTTGGTATATTAAAGGCGTAACAC